>Ga0247841_10007309_pt1 | contig 16476 bp, 19 predicted proteins | sample LaCruzMarch2015__2_FD_192410 | JGI IMG/M metagenome (GOLD analysis project Ga0247841, IMG submission 192410) | Freshwater microbial communities from meromictic Lake La Cruz, Castile-La Mancha, Spain - LaCruzMarch2015_18m | ecosystem: Environmental > Aquatic > Freshwater > Lake | place: Spain... | reverse complement strand
CGCGCCCGGGGTCGATGTTCGGGCCGAAGGATTGTGTCACGACCATCGCGAGCGTGGACCCCAGGCTCACGAGGATGTGGGTGCGCAGCCCTGCGGCGCGCCCGTGCGCCTGACGTTCAAGGCCAACGAGTCCTCCTAGCGCAATGGAGACCAGCAACCGCTCGAGCAATTCGAGATCGAAGAACAGCACAGCACGTCACCTCCGGTGGGCCGTGTCCTCCACGATAGGCAGGATCTGTCGTGGCCGACCGGTCCCGTGTCCCATTGCGAACGGGCAATGGCCGCGTTCGGCATTGCGGCGGCCGTCGCCTAGACTCCGGCAGAGTAGAATCTCCATCCCATGACGAAGCTCGGACAGGGCAAGAATCTCGGCGCGAGTGCCCTTCTCCTCCTTGCCGCCGCGATCTGGGGGTTCGGATTCGTCGCCCAGCGCGTGGGGATGACGCACGTGGGTCCCCTCTTGTTCAACGGGGTTCGCTTCCTCCTTGGGGCATTCGTTCTCGTTCCGATTCTTCTCTTGCGCCGGCCCCCACGTTCTTCGCGAGATCCGCGCGCTGTCGTCGGCCTCCTCGCCTCGGGCTTCGTTCTCGCGCTGGCTGCGAACTTGCAGCAGTTCGGGCTCGTCTCGACCGAGGCCGGCAAAGCGGGGTTCATCACCGGCCTCTACGTGGTCTTCGTCCCGATCCTTGGGATCCTACGCGGGCAGCGGATCGCATGGTCGATGGCCGTCGCGGTTCCCCTGTCGGTCGCAGGGCTCTACCTCTTGAGCATCGCCGGGCCGCTCGGCATGACGAGCGGCGACCTGTGGATTCTTCTTGGCGCGCTCGTGTGGGCCGTCCACGTGCAACTCATCGGCTGGCTTGTCGAGCGGCGCGACGCAATCGAGATCGCCATCGTCCAGTTCTCGATTTGCGGGCTTGCCAGTCTCCTGGGTTCCGTCTTCTTTGAGCGGATCTCGGTCGCCGGGCTTGCCGCCGCGAGCGGAGCGATCGCCTACTCGGGCGTGCTGTCGGTTGGCGTCGCGTTCACGCTCCAGGTGATGGGGCAGCAGACCGTGGACCCATCGCGTGCCGGCGTCCTTCTCAGCCTGGAGGCGGCGTTCGCTATTCTCGGCGGGTGGATGGTCCTTGGGGAGCACCTGTCGACGCGCGCCCTCGTTGGGTGCGGACTGATGCTTGCGGCCATGATCCTCGCGCAGTTCGACGCACGTCGGTTTCGTCGCCCGGCGGATGCGTCGGGCTCGCTAGCGCCCTAGACGCTCCACTCGGAGTGCACCTGGGAGGCCGCGGCTGATACGCCCCGGGTTCCGCGTAGGCTGAATTACGTGGATGCCACGGTTGCCCGGGCAGCCGTCTGCTGTTGATTGTACTCATCGAGAACCTCGAGTGGTGTACGTCCCTTGAGAGAGCGATGCAGCCGGTGAGCGTTGTACCAGCCGATGTAGACGATGAGGACCGGCGCGCTGTTGGCTGCAGCGCGAAGGTTGCGACAGACAGAGAGACCGTCCAGCTTTGGCATCATGACGTCGAGGATGACGAGGTCGTAGGGATGCGCTTCGGCCAAGTACTCGCCCTCTTCGCCGTCGTGAGCCACATCGACGGCATACCCCTCCTCCGTCAGTCCGCGCTCGAGCACGGAGCAAAGCCGAACGTCATCGTCCACGACCAGTATGCGCATGTCTGCATCTCCCGAAGGATTATAGGCGGCCGCAAATGAACGCGAGATGAAGTGGCTGGACGTCGCAGCTCGGGGTGCGGTAAAGTGAGTCTGTGACCTGGCGACTCGTCCTATTTGCTGCGCTTACCGTTGTCGCATGTCTTCCCGTCGTGACCGGCGCGGCGGTCAGCGCGAACGCGGTGGGCGACGGGCAGGCGTTCGCCTGGCTGTCCTCGCGAGGCCTTGACGCCGAACTCGAAGGATCGGTCGAGCTCACCTTCCTCGACCTCACACTCAGCGGGTTTGGCCATGGCGATGGGTGCCTCGACGCGCGCTCCTTCTCGGGATGGGCGTGGGCCATCGTCTGGGCGACGGGCATGTCGCCGAGCGGCGGGGAGGCTAACCTTGTCGGAGGATTCGCCGTCGAGGGGTCGCCAGCTCTCGGATCGGGGTCGGTGACGGGAACCTGCTACTTCGTCTTGCGCCGCGACGGCCAGCGCTCTGACTACCGTGGCACGTTCGCGACACGCGCCACCTCGCGGCTCGTTCCGTCGAAGCGCCCCGGGGCACTTGCGCTGGACGGACACATGGAGCTCTCCGTCTCCCTCGAACTCTGCTCGCCGCTCCTGCCATCCGCGGCGGCCGGCGGCACGGCCGTCCTCCCGTGGGACTCGACGCGCTGGCCGCCCGATCTTCTCGACGAGTTGTTCGAGCGATTCGCCGGGTAGCAGGATCTCTCGCCAAGAGCGCAAAGGGCGCAAAGAAAGACAGGTTCAAGATTCTCTATTCCCCACCTTGGTGTTCTTGGCGCGCTTCGCGTGATGCCGTCGATCGGCACCCTACGCTGCGAGTCGCTTCCGTAGGGTGTCGACGAATGCGTCGGATCCCTGCACGAGGCGGGCCGCGAGGCGATCGTCGATTGACAGGAACCGCAGGTCGTAGACTTCACCGGCGTCGCCGTCGCACCCGGTCACGGCGTGGGTGAAGCGAGCTGGGACGCTGTCTGGGGCCGCGAAGTGGAAGAACCGCTGCTCCTCGTCGCTGTACCACGTGGTCCCGAGTTCGGCGAGCACGGCGAGGTTCTCAAGACCGGTCTCCTCGAACAGCTCGCGGCGGGCGCCTTCCTCGAACGTCTCGCCCGGATTCACCGCACCCTTGGGAACCTCAAAGCCCTCAGGCTCGTCGAGGCTGCGAAAGACAAGGAGTTTGTGGCCGCCGGGAGCGCGGCGCGTGACGTAGGCGAACGCTTTGCGTACGTGCGGCTCTACGCCCATTGCGCCGGCTGACCCGTCGACTCGAGCACGGCGAGCCAGAGGTCTCCTTCGGGATCGACGGCTTTGCGGCGATCGAGGACCGCTTGGAGCGGGACGTGCGTGAACTCGCCGTGCCAGAGGCCAACGAGCAGGCCCGTGCGGCCGCTCATCCCCGCGTGCACGGCGTGCCGTGCCAGGTTCGAGGCGAAGATCGAATCGTTGGGATTCGCGGGGGCGCTGCGGATCGTGTAGCCGGGGTCGATGTACTTCATCGAGTGGACGACGCCTCGCTCGTCGAGCGCCTGGGATAGACGACGCTTCAAGAAAGCGCCCACATCTAGGAGACGCACATTGCCGGATGCGTCCCTCTCGGCCCCCTCGCCATCGTCGTCGATCAGCTCCTGCCCGGCTCCCTCGGCCACGACGATGACGGCGTGGTGCCTCCGCGTGAGCCGGTCGGCGAGCCAGGCGATGAGCCCCTTGTCGCCGTCGAGGACAAAGGGGTCCTCTGGAATGAGCACGAGGTTGACGTCCGGCTCGGCGACGGCCGCGTTCGCCGCAATGGATCCTGAGTTACGGCCCATGAGCTTCACCAGGCCGATGCCGTTCGGATAGCCCTTTGCCTCAACGTGCGCCGCGCGGATCGCCTTGATCGCGATCGAGAACGCCGTCTCGAAGCCGAACGTCTTCTCGACGAGGTAGACGTCGTTGTCGATCGTCTTTGGCACCGCAACCACGCCGATCGGCTGGCCGCGCCGTGCGATCTCCTCGTAGATTGCGTGGGCACCGTGCATCGTGCCGTCGCCGCCGACTACGAGCAGAAGGCCAATCCCCAGGTGCTCGAGCGTATCGACCATCGCGGAGACGTTCTGGGAACCCCGCGACGAGCCGAGGATCGAGCCGCCGTGGTGATGGATGTCGTCCACCCGGTCGGGGTCAAGCTCGATGGGTTCGACCCCGGAGGCTGGCACAAGACCGGCGAAACCGAAGCGGAACCCCGTGATCTTCCGAACGTCGTAGTGAAACCAGAGTTCCATGACCGCGGCGCGGATCACGTTGTTTGTTCCCGGGCAAAGGCCGCCGCAGGTCACGATCCCGACGCGCAGCGCCTTCGGATCGAAGAAGACAAGCTCTCGCGGCCCCGCGCGCTCGAACGACGTCGGACGCCCCGCGTCGTCGCTGGCAGGTCCGCCCACAGTCACGTCATAGAGGACGCGCTCGTCGTCGGAAACGAAGTTGCAGATCCGATCCCCGCGCACCGTGGACAAGTCGAGCGGCGAACGTCGCGTTGGCTTTCCGAGTCGTGCGATCTCAAAGTCCATGCCGCTCCAAGGGTACGCGCCAGGCATGGCCTGTCAACTGGAGGGTTGGTCCTTGTTGAGGTCCAGAGGGAAGCAGCGGCTCCTGTGGCCGGTGACACGGGATGTCGCTAGTAAGGACAGCAGAGATGTCCTTCTGCCAAGGAGGCGCGAGGGCTAATAGGCCCTCGCAAAGTAGGCACGCCCAAACGCGGGTTTCCCGCAAACAGAGCACGTCTTCCCCGACGGACTCCACTCTCTGTTCAACTCCAGAGGGAAACAGCGGCTGGTTGCCTTCGTCTCTTCCTTGATCCTGTCCTCGCACTCGCGGGTGCCGCAGTGGTAGATGAGCGCCCAGCCGTCTTCGACGATCCGCTTGAGGTCGTCGTAGGTTTCGGCCTCGTGCAGGTGCTCGGTGCGGAAGGCTTTTGCACTGGCCAGCATGGCGACTTGGATTTCGTCGAGCAGCGCGCGGATCCGAGGCGCAAGACCCTCAGCCGTCATCGACACCTTCGCTTCTTTGCCGGGGATGTCGCGACGGCAGGCCATGACGGATCGGCCGGCGACATCTCGCGGGCCGATCTCGAGTCGCACGGGGACGCCGCGCATCTCCCAGTCGTTGAATCGGAACCCGGGCGACAGGCCGTCGCGGGCGTCGAGGTGCACGCGCACGTCGGCTGCCTCAAGTTGGGCCTTTACTTCGCCCGCAAACGCGAACACGGAGCCCTTCTCGTCGTCCGATTTCCAGATGGGGACGATGACAACCTGGATGGGCGCGATGGCGGGCGGCAGGCGCAGGCCTTTATCGTCGCCGTGCGTCATCACGACGGCGCCGACGGTGCGCGTGGTCATGCCCCACGACGTGGTCCACACGAGCTGGAGTTGGTTCTCTTCGTCGAGGAATTGGATATTGAACGCCTTGGCGAAGTTCTGGCCGAGGAAGTGCGACGTCGCGCCCTGCAGCGCCCAGACGTTCCCCATCATCGACTCGATGGTGTAGGTGTCGTCGGCGCCGGCGAATTTTTCTTGGGGACTCTTGCGGCCTTTGATCACGGGCACCGCGCAGACGTTCTCCGATACGTCGGCGTAAATGTCAAGGATCTTGAGGGTCTCCTCGACGGCCTCCTCGCGCGTCGCATGCGCGGTGTGGCCTTCCTGCCACAGGAACTCGGTCGTGCGGAGAAACAACCGAGGCCGCATTTCCCAGCGGACAACGTTGGCCCACTGATTGATGAGCATTGGCAGGTCGCGATACGACTGAATCCATCGTGCGTACGCTTCGCCGAACAGGGTCTCGGAGGTGGGACGCACGACGAGCGGCTCTTCGAGCTCGCTGCCGCCGCCGTGCGTGACGATGGCGAGTTCCGGCTTGAAGCCTGCGACGTGCTCGGCCTCCTTCTCGATGAAGCTCATCGGGATGAACAGCGGGAAGTAGGCGTTCCTGTGCCCGGTCGCCTTGAAGCGGCGGTCCAGGGCGGACTTGATGCCTTCCCACAGCTCGTAGCCATAGGGCCTGATGATCATGCAGCCGCGCACGGGAGCGTAGTCCGCGAGCTCGGCCATCTGCACGACGTCCGTGTACCAGCGGGAGTAATCCTCGCTGCGTGGGGTAACACCCCGAGGGGTAACACCCCGTGGCGTCACGCCTTGCGTTGCCATGCTGTCCCTCCCTTTCCTCGCGGATGAAATAAAGAAAACTACGCGACGCTGCGGCACGCGTGCCGATGGCACATGTGCCAATGGCACTTGCGCCGGTGGCGCCAGCGCCGTAAGCGTTCGCGGCAAAAGTGTATCGCGCCCGCGGACCGAAGGAAACCGGCCGCCGCTTGACGAGCGCCTGCCGCCTGCCTACGGTGATGTGGTCGCTTGTGCCGTAAGGAGGTGCGTTGTGCTTCCGTTCAAGAGGATTCTCTGCCCGACGGACTTCAGCGAGCCGGCCTGCAAGGCCATCATCGCCGCCACGGAGTTGGCTCAGGCATCCGGCGCCGAACTGATCCTCGTGCACGTCGTCGCACCCATTCCCGCGTTGGACAATGCGTCCGGCGCGCCCGCCTTCGACCTCGCTGGCTATCAGGAGGAGCTGGTGCGGAGCGCGCGGCTGGCGCTCGACGAGCGCCGCCGCCGTCGCGTACCTGACTCGGTCCGATCGCGTGGTATCGTCACGATCGGCGACGCGGCGCACGAAGTGACGCGCATCGCGGAGGAGGAGGGCGCCGACCTCATCGTCATCGCCACACACGGCAGGACGGGCTGGCACCTACGCATCTTCGGGTCGGTGGCCGAGAAGGTCGTGCGCCTCGCACATTGCCCCGTGCTCACGGTGCCGTGTCATCCCGAGGACGAGCACGCAACGCCCTAGAGCTGGGTTAGCAGGGCGAGGCTCGCGGCCATGACGACCATGCCTGCAATGATGCCAAAGATGGACCAGTGGCCGCGGTTGAAGTCGCGCGACACGGGGATGAGCTCGTCGAGCGCAACGAAGACCATGATTCCCGCCACGGCGGCGAGCGCGTAGCCGAGGACTCGATCGGACAGGATGGGCGCCAGCACAGCGGCAGCGAGGCCGGCGCCGACCGGCTCGGCGAGCCCGGACAGCGCGGCCCACGTGAACGCCTTCCGCCGACTTCCGGTCGCGGCAAGGATGGGCATGGCGACGGCGAGCCCCTCGGGGATGTTGTGAATGGCAACCGCCACGGCGATGGCCAGGCCGACCGAGGGGTCATGGAGCGCGCCAGCGAGCGTGACCATGCCCTCCGGAAAGTTGTGGATGCCGATTCCCAGCGCGACGAAGAGGCCTGTCTTCATGAGCCGGGCTTGCCTCTCGCCGGCCGTGCGACACACATGCTCCGCGAGGTACTCGTGCGGGATCAGGACGTCGATGAGGAACATCAGCCCCATGCCGAGGAAGAATGCCACCTGAGCGGGCAGGAAGCCGAGGACGGCCACGGAGCTGCCCAAGAGCTCGACGAACGAGACGTAGATCATCACGCCGCCGGACAGACCCAGGGTGAAGGCCATGAACCGAGGGCCGGGAGCCTTGGTCAGCAACGCAGCCGAGGCGCCGACGAGCGTCGACAGCCCGGCGAGGGTCGCCAGAACTAGTCCAAGTCCGATGCCTTCGGCCACTCACGCCTCCCTGCGCCCAAGAGCGAACCCGTGTACCGATCGTAGCATAGACACAGCGCCTGTGCTACGGGGTGACAATCGGCCTCGGAGCGGGGGGCACAGGCCTGGCGCCCGGCGCGGCCGAGGATAAGCTGAGGCCATGAACAAGCGTGGGTACATTGCCGTCGCGGTCATCGTCTTGCTCGCCGCCGCCGCGGTCGCCTACTTCGGTTTCTTGCGCCAACCCGCCGGGCCTTCCGCCTCAACCCAAGGGAAGATCCTCGTCGCCCTCGACGCCGGCCACGGCGGGAAGGACCCCGGAGCCACGTCCGGCGACTACACCGAGAAGGCGATCAACTTCGCCATCGTCAAGAAGATTCAGTCCCTGTTCGCGACAGATCCGCAGATTCGCACGATCACGACGCGGTCCGTCGATGTCTTCGTTCCGCTGGAAGAACGCATTCGCATCGCACAGGACGGCGGCGCGTCGATCTACGTCAGCGTCCACGTCAACTCGTTCACCCAGAGCGACGTAAGCGGCGTAGAGACGTGGGTCGATACGACGCGCAAGGACGCCGACGCAAGCTGGGTCCTCGCGGCGATGCTCCAGGATGCGTTGAGCTTGTCGACCGGCGCGCGAAACCGCGGCATCCGAACTCAGGAGTCGTATCTGCAGAGGACGTCGATGCCGGCCGTCACCGTGGAGGTCGGCTACATCACGAACCCAGCCGAGCGAACCCAACTCCTCGACGGGTTGTACCAGGACAAGATCGCCGCTGGCGTCGTCACCGGCGTCCGTCAGTTCCTCGCCTGGCGTGCAGCGAATCCTCCCGCCACGACGACAGCGCCGGCAGCCGCGCCGACCAAGACGGCAATGCCCGCGACATCGACGACGAAGCCTACCGCGAAGCCGAAGCCCTGACGAGGCTCTGAGGGTCCGCGGGATGGGCGGCTCCCGCAGCAGGTTGCAGGGAGGGCTCAGGCGTCAGCCGGGGCGAGGGAGCCTCGCTCGCTCCCGCCGGGGGAGTCGTTCGACGACAAGCGAGTACGACTCGTCGATCCAATTGACGAGCTCGTCGTCCACCACGCCCGCATCCAGGACGGCCGTGTTCCAGTGGTCTTTGTTCATGTGGTAGCCCGGAAGGACGGACGCGTTTTGTGCGCGCAGGAGCTGGCCATGCAACGGTTCCAGCTTCAGCGTGATCCGGAGCGGACGATCCGGTGCGACCAGGGCGAACATGCGCCCGCCAACCTTGTAGACGAGAACGTCCGGGCCGAACGGCCGATCCTCCGCCGCGCCGGGTTTGGAGACAAGGAGATGTCGCAACGCTGCGAGATCCATGCTAGCGAGGGTTCCAAACCAGCTCGGGCATCCTGCGAGGCACGAGCCTTCGGAAGGGATGCAGTGGGTATCCTAGGACAAGAGTAACCTGGGCGGTGCGCCCCTCAGACAATCCCAGCATGCGTCGAACTTTGCTGCTGTGTTCGGCCGCCACTTGGAAGATCCCGATCTGGCAGGTGGACAGCCCCTGCCGCTCCGCAGCGAGTATGAGATTGTACGCAGCATAGATGGCGTCATCGCGCGCGAATGCCCGCCGACTCCGCGTATGCCCGACGAGTACGACAGAGGCGTTGTAGAAAATGGGATCGAGCCCCCTTGCCCAGCGGTCGAGGAGCTCCTCGCCGGCTCGCGGATTGCTGCCAGCGCTCTTCGTCAACTCCCGCCCAAGAAACAGGCGCAGGACCCTACGGAGCACGGGGTGGCGCATCAGACGCGAGAATCGGCGGATCTCATCGACGGTCGCCTTCGACATCTCGGTGATGCGCGCACGATCGTCGATCGCGACCCAATCGATGTCCTGGCTGTTCTGTGCCGACGGCGCCCAGCGACTTGCGCTCACCAGGTCGCGCACGATGTCGCGCGGCACGGGCCGCTCGGCAAATGTTCTGGTCGATCGCCGAGTCCTCATGAGGATCGCCAGCTGCTCCGCCGTGGGCTGGCGGCTGTTGTCGACGAGCGGGCACTTCTCGAGCGGGAACGCGTCGTGGTCGATCGCGTCGACCGGACAGACCGAAACGCACTGTCCGCATCCCCAGCATCTCTCAGGTCGGACGGCGACCGAGGCGCCGTCGCGAATCTCGAAGACGCCGGCGATTGCGCAGACTCGAACGCACGCGCCACACTGAGTGCAAGCTCTCGCATCGACCGTGATTTTGCTCATTCGTGTCCTCTCGATGGTCCCAGTGTAGCCAGAGTCTCGTTTTCCAGGGGTGACGCCGAGTGAGCCCCGAGGGGACGAAGGGTTCTCCCGCAGCGGTCATGTGTCCGGCCTCGCAACTCCGGGCCTGCGTAGCCTCATCGTATGGAAGAGAACGCATTCGTGGACCGGCTCCTCTCCCAGGCATCCCTGGACGCCGTGGACTTTGCCAGCGACGTTGAGCGCCTGCTAGCCGAGCAGGTAGTCTTCCTGCGCGGCGAGCTCGAGACGTGCCGCCGTGAGGCCGTCGTTGGCGCCCACGCGGTGATCGGCGAGTTGTACGCGCGTGTCGCCTCCCTCGAGGACGAAGTCCACTTCCTGCGCAGTCAGCTGGTTGTGCGAACTGGTTGAAACCGCTTCTTCGTTGTCGTAGCGTTACGACGCTATGGCGAATCTAGAGATCCCTCCTCATCTTGCGAAGGCACGCGCCGAGCGAGCCGAGCTCGAGCAGCGCTTGTCGAACCCGAACGCGTACGCGCGCCCGGAATACCGCGAGACGGCACAGCGCTTCGCACGGGTGCAGGACCTCATCCGGATCGGTGAGGAGTGGCAGAAACTCGCAACATCCATCGCCGAGATGGAGGAGATGCGGAACAGCGACCTAGAGCTCCGCGAGGAGTTGACGCAGGCGATCGAGGCGGACCGCCCGCGCCTCGACGACCTTGCCGGCCGATTCCGACGACTTCTCGCGCCCCCGGATCCGAACGACGAGAAGAATGCGATCATCGAGATCCGTGCCGGCACAGGTGGAGAGGAGTCGAGCCTTTTCGCCGCGGACCTGTTCCGCATGTACGCGCGGTTCGCCGAGAAACTGCGTCTCAAGACCTCGCTTCTCGACAGCAATCCGACGCCGCTCGGCGGCTTCAAGCAGCTCACGTTCTCCGTAGAGGGGAAGGATGCCTACAGCGTGTTCCGCTACGAGTCCGGCGTCCATCGCGTCCAGCGCGTGCCGGAGACCGAGGCGCAAGGGCGCATCCACACATCGACAGCCAGCGTCGTCGTGCTTCCCGAGGCCGAGGACGTGGAGATCGCGATCGACCCCAACGATCTGCGCATCGAGACCTTCCGCTCTCAGGGCCCCGGCGGGCAGAGCGTGAATACGACCGACTCCGCGGTGCGCATCACGCACGTCCCGACCGGCATCGTCGCGAGCTGCCAGGACGAGAAATCCCAGATGAAGAACCGCGCCCAGGCGATGCGCGTCCTTCGCGCCCGCCTCCACGACCTGCACGAGCAGGAGAAGCAGGCCACGCTCAAAGCCACGAGGCGCGCCGCGATCGGAACGGCCGAACGTAGCGAGAAGATCCGCACCTACAACTATCCGCAGAATCGCATCACTGACCACCGCATCGGGCTCAGTCTCTACGACCTCACGGCCGTCCTCGAAGGCAACATGGAACCGCTGGCCGAGGCTCTCCGGGCCCACGAGGCCGACAGCGCCCTTGAAGAGTGAAACCGCGGCGGCAACTGCACTTTCGTCCGCTTCCTGCTTGACACCCCCCAGACTGCCCGATACTATTGCCGGGCTTCACTCGGGGTCTGTAGCTCAGCTGGTTAGAGCGCTCGCCTGATAAGCGGGAGGTCCCTGGTTCGAGTCCAGGCAGGCCCACTTCTCTCGCATTCCTTTTTGTGCTATCCTCCACTATCTGCAATCTGCTGGGAAAGGGTGATCGCTATGGCCGAAGAGATTCAGGCAACCGAGGAGATCTTGGTCCATGTCATTGACAAGGGCCTCGCGGGACGGATCCACATCCGCCTCTCGAAGTTCCGCGACCGCGACTACCTCGATATCCGCAACTTCTACGAGGGCGAGGATGGCCAGTGGCTGCCGACGCGGAAGGGCATCGCCGTTCCGGTGGAGCTCTACGGCGATCTCATGACCGCGCTCGGCACGGCGAAGGAACTGATCGACAAGCGCGCCAAAGCTAGCTAACAGACGGAGCTTGATGCACTGGGCCTCGTGGGCCATAATGCCTGCGTTCTCTGGTCCCGTCGTCTAGCGGCCTAGGATACCGGGCTCTCATCCCGGGGACACGGGTTCGAATCCCGTCGGGACCGCCAGGAACGGCGCTCGCCGTCGCATGTCTTGTCTTCCACGCAATGCAGCGTTGCGCGCGTTGTCGGAGCGACGAGAGGCGCGCCGTTTTCGTCTTCTCAGGGTGACGCTGCCGGAATGACGTCCTGCACAAACACGATCTGTGCGGGATCGTCGATCGCAAGGACGGGGCCATTCCTCAGAGACGAGTAATCGAGCAGTCCCGTGGCCAGGATCTCCGAACCCACTTCGAGCGCGATCGCCTCGCACGCGGGCAGGAGGAGAAGGTGAAACTCGAGTCCAGTCTCGGTCGGATCTACTCGCGTGCCTGCGGCGGTGATTGAGAGAGCCGCCACGGTGAAGCGCACGGTAACCACCTGGTTGACGTTTTCGCTAATTCTCGCTTCGAGCTCGGCCACCGTCAGAACGCCGCCGACGGCGCCCCACATGCCGCGGCGGTGGATCATCGCGTCGAGCAGCGCCTCCTCGAATTCGGCTCGGTACTTCCCGTTCGGTGGAATGATGAGCAGCCGCGCCAGGCCGGCTCGCACGATCTCGAGGTTCGCCATCACCCAGCCCGCGTCGGTCTCAACGTAGACGTAGGCGAGCAGTCGGTCGTACGCGTCACGCTCCTTCACGTCCGTCTCCAGTCGCACGTTCTTGAACTGGACAAGGCTCTTGTTCAGGGCGATCGCCAGGTCGGAGTACGGCTGCCCGATCTCCGGGGTGTCGATGTTTAGGTAGCGGACGCGCGTCGAGCCGCGGATGTCGACTGTATCGCCGTCGATGATCTTCAACACGCGGCTGTCGATGGTGGCCCGAGCCGGATCGGGCGCGTCGCCAAAGGCGAGCCCTGCAAGAAGAATGATCAGGACGAGGCAGGGCAGGAGACAGAGTCTCCGCCTCATTGGTAGTGCACCTTCCGTTGGGTCACCGTCATCTGGAAGACAGTGAGCGCGAAGATGATGCCGAACAAGACGACCGACGCGGCGGCCGCGCGACCTAGATGCTGGGTCCCTCCGTCGATGCGGCCCGACATCCTGAGGATGTAGTAGACGATCGTCTCGGCACTACGTAGCGGACCCGATCCATTGAGCAGGATGTTGATCTCGGTGAACACCTTGAATGAGCCAATGAGCGAGATGATGAACACGAAGAAGAGCTGCGGCGTCAGGAGAGGAATCGTGACGCGCCTCCACGCCTGAAAGCCCGTTGCGCCATCCACTTTCGCGGCGTCGTAGTACTGCTGCTCGATGTTCTGCATCCCGGCGAGCAGAATGATGGCCTGGTACCCCACGAAATGCCAGATGCTGAGGATAATGACGGCATTCAACGCGTACTTCGGATCGTTCAGCCAGGCGATCGCATTCAGATGGACGAACGGCAGCTTGTCGAGGAGCGAGAGGAAGTAGTTCAGCAGCCCGTAATCGGTGTTGTACATCCAGCGCCAGACCATGGCGATCGCCACGATGGGACTGATGTAGGCGACGAAGAACGACGTCCGCGCGAACGAGAGGAACCGCAGCCCCTTGTTGAGGAGGCTTGCGACGAGGATGGCGAGGAACAGCGTCACCGGGACGGTGATGGCGACGTAGTAGATCGTGTGCCCCAGTGCCCGCCAGAAGTACTTGTCGTTGAAGATGTAGGTGTAGTTCGCGAGTCCGACGTACGGCCGAGGAGGAAGCACGCCCCACTTGAACAGGCTGATCCCGAACGCGGAGAAGAAGGGGTAGAAAACGAACACCGCAAGGATGACAAGCGCCGGGAGGAGATAGAGATAGGCCGTTCCGCTCTCCTTCCAGAACGCTGGATCGCGCCGGTACGCAGCGACGGGATTCAGCTTGCCGCCCAAGACCCTGAGCGGTTTCGCCAGCCCGCGCGGCACCGCACGCCCGATCCTTTCGCGCCAAGTCCTCATCTGTCCCATCCTCGCAACGAAGGGTCCGCGAGGGGGACGCGGCCCCCTCACGAACGCCAAGACAACTCCGTTTACTCGCTAAGCAACGGCGCAATCTCTTCGGCCATCGAGTTCAGGCCGTCGAGCGCCCCGGTCGCGCTGCGCATGATCTCGTCGAACTTGGTCGCGATGATCGAGCGCATGTCGCCGTAATTCGGGTGCAGGATCTGCGAGAATCCCAGCAGCATCTGGGCCGACATCTCCTGCTGATACGGATTCGCCGCAACGTAGTCCTTCCACGTCTGAAGCTCGTACGCCGACTTGGTGACCGGCTGGTAGCCGCTCTTCATTGCCCAGAACACCGTGTTCTCGGCACGGAGCAGGAAGCGCGCGAGGAGCACGGCTGCGTCCTTCTGTGCCTGCGTCTGGTTCGGCACATCGAACACGGCGAGGTTCGTGCCCTGGATCATCGAACTCTGAGTCGCCGGACCCGCCGGCAGCATGGCGACGCCAAGGTTGTACCCTGCGTTCGTGGCCGCCGTCTTGTTGTAGTTGTAGCCGGCCGAGGTGTCGATGAACATCGCCACTTTGCCCATGTGGTCGCTCATGTAGTCGGCGGTGACGAACGCGTACGGGATCAGGCTGCCGAGGAACTGAATGGCCGCCATGCCCGCTGCGTCGTTGATCGTCACCGCGCTCCAATCGGCGCTCAGGATCGACCCGCCCGCCTGGTCGAGGTAGACGAGGAGCTGCTCGGGGTTGGCTGCGGGGCGGAATGCGGTTCCGTAGCGTTCAATCGTCCCATCGCCATTGAGATCAGCCGTCAGCGACTTCGAGAGGTCGAAGAACTCGGCCCAACTCGTCGGCGGCGTGGCGACCAAGTCCGCGTTGTAGTAGAGCACCATGATCGATTTGTTGAACGGGACTGTGGTCAAGACGCCATTGTATGTGTTGCTCGGGACGAGCCCGTCCACGATGTCGCCAACCTCCATCATCGTCATGTGGGGGCCGATCGGGTAGAGAATCGACTCGATTGGCGTGACCCAGTTCTCGTACACCTGAGCGATCGTCGGCAGGTTCCCGGCGGCCACGGCGGCGTTGATCTTGCCCTGCAGGGCGCTATAGGAACCCTGATATGTGAGCGTCACGGTGATGTACGGATACTCGGCCATGAAGTCGGTGGCAAGTTTCTGCAAATTGGGCTGGTGCCCCGAGCTCATCGCGTGCCAGAAATCGATAGTGACCGGCTCGTTGGCCGCCATCGCGGCCGTTCCGAGGAGCAGCACTCCCAACAATCCCACGACCATCTTGCGCAGCATGTGTCCTCCTTGATTCCTACGGTTCAGTCTACGACCAGCTTCGTACTGCGCGAATCCTTCCCCCCAACCACCTCCTCCGTCCACGAGGTCACTTGATTCCAGTCCTCGCAATTCCCTGAATGAACTGCTTCTGCGTGAAGAAGAACAAAATCAGGATGGGCAGGATGGCCATGACAGAGGCAGCCATCAGCAAGTGGTACGCGGTGCCAATGTCGGAGCTAAACGTGGCGAGTCCGACGGGAACCGTCCGCATGGACTCCGTGTTCGTCATCATCAGGACCCACTGGTAGGCATTCCAGCTCCCGAGAAACTTGAACAGGGCCACGGTGAGGACCGCCGGCTTGGAGAGCGGCACGATGACCCGCCACAGGTAGCGGCCGCGCGGGCACCCGTCGATGCGCGCCGCGTCCCACAGCTCGTCGGGAATCGACCGGAAGAACTGGCGGAGCAAGAAGATGCCGAATACTGACACCATCCACGGGATGATCAGCGCCTCGTAGTGGTCGAGCCAACCGAGTCTCGCAAGGGTCACGTAGTTCGGAACGAGCAGCATCTCGCCCGGGATCATCAGCGTCCCGAGGAGAATGGCGAACAAGACGTTCTTCCCGAAGAACCGCATCTTGGCGAAGGCATACGCGGCGAGGATGGTCGTGATGACCTCGCCGATCGTCGACGTGATGGACACGAAGAAACTGTTGAAGAAGTAGCGCCCGAACGGCGCCATGCTCCAGGCGACCGCGTAGTTGTCCCAGCGAAACTTCGGCGGGAACCATTGGGGCGGCATCCGCATCGCGGCCGCCTCCGTCTTGAGCGATGTCGTCAGCATCCAGAAGAAGGGGAGGAGCATGATCGCGCAGCCGACGAACATGAGGAAGTACAAAAGCAACCGATACGCTCGTTGGCGGGCTGCGTAGCTGATCTCGGAGCGCCTGGATCTCAACGTACCTCCTGACCCTGAGCTCCGCGCGTGCGCGGAGCTGGAGTATACCGGAGGACTCTCGGCCGGCCAACGAGCAGGAAGCCTCGGGCGCGGCCCGCTAGAACCCTAGGCGTCGCTCGCGATCGACGGGAGGCCAAGAGGTGCTGCGCAGGCACTGCAAGCAGACGGGCTCGAGAAGGCGTTTCGGACATCGTGGAGGGCCGTCGACGTTCATTCCGCACGCCTGCACATCGACATCGTCTTCGCCTCGATCCTCATGCTGGCGCGGATCGGTTTGCTGCTCTTCGGCGCGCTCCGGATAATCGAGCGGTGGGCGCTGCGATGGAGAGACTCCGCGCCCGCGGAAGCCAGCAAGGGGTGAGGGGCATACGACTTCTGGTTCTACTCGTCGTGGTGGCGGTTGCGTCGATCTCCACGTGTGGACTTGGCACGCCGCTCTCCGTGTGCCTGGACTATCCGCCGAACCCCAATCACGTGCCGCTCTACGCGGACGATGTGCGCCTGGAAGATCCGGCCGTCTGGGAGAGAGTGCAGCGTTTTCTTGTCGACGCAGGACTCGTGGGCAGCGCGGTGCCGTTCGAGTCGCTCGTCGTGACTGATCTCGCGCCGCTGACCAACCCGTAGGAGGAACCATGTTCGCGAAGGGCCGCCAGTTGGAAGTCATCACCGGATGCATGTTCTCCGGCAAGACGGAAGAGCTGATCCGGAGACTCGA
>Ga0247841_10007308_pt1 | contig 16479 bp, 16 predicted proteins | sample LaCruzMarch2015__2_FD_192410 | JGI IMG/M metagenome (GOLD analysis project Ga0247841, IMG submission 192410) | Freshwater microbial communities from meromictic Lake La Cruz, Castile-La Mancha, Spain - LaCruzMarch2015_18m | ecosystem: Environmental > Aquatic > Freshwater > Lake | place: Spain... | reverse complement strand
TTCCCCCTTTTCAATAATGTAATCAACCTGAATGCCGTCTTTGATTAGCAGATGCTTTTCAAAATTGATTTCGGCCAACGATTTGGTAATGCTTTCTTCAGTCAGTTTTTCATAAGACTGGATGTAAGCATGCTCAGGAAGATTTGGATTAAGAAATTTAATTGTTTCAAAGAACCTCTCTTTCAGCACTACTTCCTTTTTATTCAGCCTGCCTAATGTACTGCCTTCACCAAAAGTTTCCTTGTTGTAGGCAATAGCAGTATCCCACCCCAACCGGTTTAAGAACAGATCAATTGCTGTTTGTTCTATTAAATTATCTTCAGAGTATTCCCAAGTCATTGTTATTTTATCTTTTTGGCAAAAAGCGGTTTTTCTTTGGTTGCGGTAATTAATTCTTCTTTTTGGGATGGTGTAAGACTAAATGTAACTGGCGAAATGTTACTTCCAGAGACAGTAATGTATAAATTACTCTGACGCCATTGGCGTAACTGAATTTTTACATCAATTGGTATAAAGCCATCATCTCTTTTAGTTCCTAAAAACCCATAACTATTATCAACAATTATTATTGAGTTACCGTGCCTGTACTCTCTTGCACTATTGTTTTTTTCGTTGATTCTTATGGAAATTCTACTAGGTAATCTTAACCTGTATACAACGTCATAAACTGGTTCATCAGAAGTATTGATAAGATGCATCGAAACTCTATATGACGAATTGTCATCAGCAACTTTTGTTTCCAACAAGGCTGACCAAACCTTGACTTCTCCTTGGAATAAAGATTTCTTCTTGTCAGAGAGCCCTAAAGCAATGCTTGATGTCATCAAAGCAACTCCCGACAATAGGATATTACCTTTGTTATTTTCCTCTGCCAAAAATGTAAATACGGTCGTCAAAACAGTGAACGCCAATGTGATTATCCAGTATATAGGTTTGATGCTTTTCATTTAATCTATCTTATTGTTGTTTTGATTTCTGTCTAAAACTACTTTTATCGCATCCACATTCTCATTTGTGTCAAAACTGAATTCGAATACATCACCATTTTTAAAGTCAGTATGTGAATGAAATTTCACAATGAAATATTTTATGTCTTTTGTTTCATTTAGTTCTTCTCTTCCAGTCCAGATCTTTTCTTTGGTTACATCAAAATGAACATCATCTAATTTATTCCAAACGTGTGGCATTGGTTTCGCACCATTTTCATTGTCAATTGCTAAAATCAATCCTTCAACAATCTCAACTTGCGGATATTTCTTCGCTACTCTGTAGGAGTTAATAAAGCAGTCGCCTTGTTTTATTTCAATGTTACTAAAATCAATTTCAGCAGGTGTGGTTGAAATGTTTATTGGCTCTGCCATTTTAATCTCATATTGCTTTTCTTCTTTTTTCATTTTATATTTTTTCTAATAAATAGTCTGAAAAAATGGAAAAGACAGATTTTCAGAAATAATATTTTTTACACTTCTATTTGTCCGCTCATCAGTTTAGGTAATAAAATATCCCTAGCCTCCCGGAGTTTGGTGTTTTGCTCTTTAAAATTCCAAATCAATTCGAAATGTGTTTTAATAGAATTGCCGAATTCCGTAACAATTTCCAATTTTGGATAATACAATTTAATACTTTCAATTTGACCTCCACTGATATTTGGCTGTGCTGCTCCTGAGGCTAAACTTTCAACTGCCTCTTTTGCAGAATGTTCATTGAAAAAGCAAAATAGAAATAATTCGGCATTTTCAATTTTAGGTACGAAAATACCCACACGCTGATTTAAATAATACGAAATCTCAGTTCTTGGCATCATTCCAATTTTTCCAATTGTTGCACCAGTCATTGCTATTAATAAATCACCAGCATTCAATTTGAATTTTGAAGCTGACTCTGCAATATTTTCAGGAATGAGACTACAATTAGTCAAATCAATATCATTATTTCCAATGTTTCTGATTTTAATCACTGGAAAACCTTCATCACTCCAATCTTTGCCTTTAAAAGCAAATCCCGATTTTACATTTGCCAAATCTCTAATACTCCCTTCAATTAAAGGTTCATTATTAACTATTTGCATATAGTTAATAAATGCCTTCTCTTCCAACAACTTTATCCGTTTCAGGTTATTCTCAATCAAATCATCGTAAGCTGATAATATTGATGCGACTTTTATTTGAGACTCTAAATCTTTAATTACTTTAACTTGAATACTTGAAAATGAAGATTTAGAAACATTCTCCCTTCCAGATGATGTGCCAGAATCTAATCCTTTTACTTGGTCTAAGTTATTTTTTAAAAGATAATAAACATAATCGTTAAAAAAATCAGCATTTGGAATAATTGCGTTAACAGCTTGGTTAATAAAACAGTCTGTAATAGCTTGGGTAATTTTTTTTCCAATACTTCCAATTGTCACAACACATGTTGCCCCTTTGGGGATTAACGAATTTCGATATTTTTCGTATCCTAATTCTGAATAGCATTCTTCTGGATTAGGTGTAAACCTCCGATCAATTTGAATATCAGTTGGTTTGATAAATGGAATGAAATCACCATAATATTCAGGATTTTTTCTTGGTGGAGTATTTCCAGTGATTACCTCGCCGAGTTGCCCTATTTCAACATATTCAAATTTCATATCATTACCCAATCATTTTATTGTATTCAACTTTTTAAATTTGATTGCAATAAGTGGCTTAATATTAAGGTCTAATGAAAATTTAAAATCAATTTTGGAAGTTCTCACTATTTTTCTTTTGATTATTACCGGTTTAGTTCTGCTTCAATTTCTTCAATGGTGGGCAGGCTGCTTTTTAAGTTATCCGGCAAATTTCTGGTTAGTTCATAATCAGATACTCCAATGGGTTTTTGTATGTCACGCAGGGCGTATTCTGCAAAGAATCTGTCTTTACCCTGGCATAAAATTAATCCTATGGTTGGCTGGTCGGTTGCTTGCCGGAGAATATCGTCAACTGCCGAACAATAAAAGTTCATTTTACCGGCATATTCAGGAATAAATTCTCCTTTTTTCAGCTCAATTACAACAAAGCATCTCATTCTCAGGTGGTAGAACAAGAGATCAATATAAAAATCCTTCCTGCTTATTTCCAGTTTATATTGTCGTCCCACAAAGGCAAAACCAGCGCCAAGTTCAATGAGGAATTTTTCAACATGTTGTACCAGTTGTAACTCCAAATCCCGTTCAGTGTATCCGGTAGCCAGGGTTGTAAAGTCAAAAATATAGGGGTCTTTCAGTATTTGCCTGGCTAAATCCGATTGTGGGGGTGGCAATGTCAGTTCAAAATTTGTCGCAGCTTTACCCTGCCGTGCATAAAGATTGCCTTTGATCATTTCGGCAAGTGTATCCCGGCTCCAGCCATTATTCAGGCATTGCTGCATATACCAATAGCGGGCAGGTAAATTCTTTACTTTTTGAATGAGTATGATATGATGAGCCCAACCGGTTAATAAAATTAAGTTGTAATGAATATCAGTATTTTGCAAATCCGCTGAGGGTAATTGAGAAATTGATCTTTTTAGTTCTCCCAATTGCGAAACGGGTAGTTTCGTATTTGGCTTATCTTCTGATTTTGTATTAGATAGGGGAGGGTTTGATTTTTCCTTCAATTGCGAAACTGTCCGTTTCGTATTTTCAAAAACATCAGCATATTCAGAGTAAAACTGAATCATAAACTGAATATTCCTCTCCGAAAACCCTTTAACTTCAGGAAGTTCATTTTTCAAATCATTGGCCAGGCGAGGGATTACTCCTCTTCCCCATCCTTCAAGTTTTTGGCGTTCGAGTATCATTTTACCAATATCCAGGTATGCAGTCAGCATTTCTGTATTTGCGGAAAAACTGGCACGTATTTGTCCCTGGCGTACACGGTTCTTAATATCGGCAAGCAAGTTCAGATATAATATCTTGTCTTCATTCATTATATCAGGGCTTTATAGTTTTCACCAATCAATGCTGCTAATTTAACAGCTTCCTCATTCAGGCTTTCTAACTCAATATGTATTTCATTGAGTCGTAATTCATAATCAAAATCTTCATCAATAGTTGTATCAACGCCAACGTAACGTCCGGGGCTTAAGCTCCAGTCTTTGTCTTGAATTTCTTTTAAAGTCACTACTTTGCATAAACCATCCACATCTGTATAAACTCCTTTGGGGAACCGGCTTTGTAACCAATGAGCCTGTTTACGGAAATATTCGGTCTCGAAAAGTAAACCGGGTTCATCTTCACCGGGATTGCCGCTTAGTTTTTGCTGTAAGATTTTCATCTGGTCAAGCTGATCTTTAAGTTTCAGCTCTTTCCATTGTTTGTTTTTATTTAATTGCTGGTCTTTGGAAGTAATGGCTATAATGTCAAGCAGTTGTTTTATAAGTTTGTCCTGGGGCTTACGTAATGCCTTTGCCTGAGAAGCAATTTCAGCGATTAAGTGATTGTCATTATTTTCGGCAACTGTCTCAATTAGTTTGTTCTGTAATGAAAGTACCTCCTTATATTCATCAATGGAATGCAGTGATTGAAAAAGCGACGGACTGATTTCTTTTATCCTCTCATTATCAACGACTGATTTTATTACTTCCTGTAATTCAGAAATAGTACATGTCGTTTCAATTGCAAGTTCAAAGGCTTTTTGCAAATAACTTTTAATTGTTTCTTCCAACTTCAGGCGTTTGCCTCTGTACAGGTTAACAATGCAAATGAGGTTTTGCAATTGTTCTGGGCTAAAGTCATTTATTTTGCTTGTTACCTTCCTGTATATTTTTCGTGCATCCAACATCAACACCTTATCTTTTCTGACAGAGTCCTTTTCTTTAGCTCTGTCAAAAAACCACAACGTACAGGGCAATGAACGGGTGTAGAAAAAGTTATTGCCAATTGCCATCATTACATCAACCGCACAGGTTTTTACAAGTTTTTCCCGGATGTCTTTTTCACTGTGGCCGGCATCACTTGCACTGGAAGCCATTACAAAACCTGCTCTACCTGAAGGCTTCAAATAATTATAGAAATATTGAATCCATAAATAATTGGCGTTGTCGTTTTTCGGGAGATTTACTGTTCCACCCAATAATAAACGAGGGTCTTTTTTAACAGATTCTTTCCCTTTGTCAACCCCATCTACATTGAAAGGAGGATTTGCCATTACAAAATCCGCACCGCCAACCAGGTCGTGTTTATCTTCATAAAATGTATTACCCTCCTGTATATTTCCTTCCAAACCGTGCACGGCAAGGTTCATCTTGGCCAGTTTGGTATTGAGCTCTGCTTTTTCCTGTCCGTAAAAAGTCACTTTTTCGGCTGGCCGCAATCCTTCGCTTTCAATGAAATAGCCTGTCTGCACAAACATACCGGCAGAACCGCAGGCAGGGTCAAACACAATGCCGTGGTCAGGTTCAATAACATTTACAATGGTCTGCACTAAGCTCATAGGCGTAAAAAACTCACCACCTTCCTGTGCCCCGGTCATTGCAAACTTGTTCAGGAAGTACTCATAAATCTTTCCAAACAGATCGCCATCAGCTTTTTGCAATACTTCTTTATTGAAAATTCGCAACAATTCCCGGAGTAAATCCTTGCTGAATATGGAAAAATTCTTTGGCAATACACCTTTGAGGTTGTCGTACTCGTTCTCAATCAACTTCATGGCGTTGTCAATAGCCTCGCCAATATCAGAACTTTCAGGTAAAGAAACCAGGTAATCAAACTGAGATTTCTCCGGCAGGAACATGGAATTTTGTTCTTCAAAATCTTTTTTCGTCAAAGCTCTTCTGCCTCTTTGAGGGTGGGATGGTAAAGTTTTTTCGACCTCCACTTTTACTTTCTGAAAGCGGTTATATGCGTGACGGAGAAAAATCAAACCAAGTACAGGCATTGAATATTCTGATGCAGTCAGTTTACTGTTCGCCCTCAGTTGGTCGGCTGCACGCCAAAGTTCAGCTTCTAATTTTCTAAGTTGGTTTCCCTGCATGTAATGTTATTTCTTTTAAACTCCAAATTTAGCAATCTTAACGGTTGATGACATAAGCGAACCATTTCCTTGTAGGATTATGTGTAATTTGCTATTGGTATTTTAGTTAAATACTTGTGTTGACGATTTGGAGTAGTTTACCATATTCCTTTATCTTTCAGATATTCTATTCCGTTAAAAACTGCAATTTTTGCAGATTCATGAGAATCAAATGACTTCTTACCAAAGATGTCCCCAATCTTTACTTTGTACTTATTCGTTTGATTATCTGTAAAAATCAGCAAATGATGTTCCTCATAATTCAGGTAATGATTACCGTTTTGACTGATTTTCCATGGTTTTTTAGTCCAGGTTATTCTTCTGGTAGCTCTGCTCCTGAGTTTTTTCTCAAATAATCTCGGATTAACATAGTCATTGGTCATGTTTTCGGCACATACGCAACCGACTCTGAATTCTTCCTCAATCTCTTTATGCGTAACAATGTGAACAAACCGGATTTTCTCGTTTCCACACATCATACAGGTTTCATAATCTGTGTCTTCTTCATCCTGACCATCTTCTCTGACATCAATGACATCCTCTAATATCCAGCCTTTATGTGGGATACCTTCTTGTTTCCATTGATTAGACATACCTTCAATGTTTTGATGTAATTCAAATAATTAAAGGGCTAAAAAAAAAATCCTTCAATTTTACATCAATTCCAAACTTATTGAATTATAAAATTCGCTAAAATATTTTCACTTTTTTTTATCCGGTGGTGGTGGTGGCGGAGCTTGATATTTGGGCATACTATTTTGACCACTCTTCTTTTCTGTTCCTCCAGTATCATTTTTTGGAATTGCCACTGTTGCGGTACGATTCTTTTCTTCTTTTGTTTCCATTTTTTACCAATTTAAATTATAAACTTTTTTAAAATACTCATCACTATATATTTTTGCCTGATTTACAAGTTTTTTTGGTTTTCTTATGGTCAATTCATTAAGAATTTTATTTATCTCTATTTCTTCATTAATAATAAGGAAAAAATTTTCCCGGATGCATTTATCATCAATTTCCTTCTCCTCAGCCTGGTACCATAATTTTTCTAATTGATTAAAAAAATTGCAATAAAAGATGTGAACTTTATCAAGCTTTGATAAGGTTTTTTCATTCATTACAAATTGTGGCAAGACTAATCTTACAAATGAAACCGCAGAAACGATTATGCAAGACATCAAAGGGAAATTTTTCCATATAGCCCATCCCATAATGCCACTAGTCGAAAAAGCTAAAATTATGATATATGCTATGTTTAAAAGTTTTTTTTGTCGTTCCTGATACAACGATAAATACTCAGCATTAAACTTAGCTTGTGTTAATTCAGCCCATATTCTATCTCTCATTGTCATTTATTTTATGCAAAATTACATTAATGACTATAATTCAGAATTTTAGGCAACTAAAAGTTATTAACACATTTTATCTATATATCTATTAGCCAGAACTATACTAAGATAATAATATTTGGAAATCATTGGTTTATTAATAATGCAAAATTTCTCTTTGGTAACTATAAACCTGCTTTTTCTTAATGCTATACATACTTTACCAGATGGACACATCAACAAATATTTATCTTCTTGGTAAATAATGAAATATCAGTTCTGGAGATATGTGGTTGAATTTCCGGTCAATAATAAAGCTTAAAATCTTCAAATAAAAAAGCCACAACAAGTGTGGCTTAATGCGGTAGGTCTCGGATTTGAACCGAGTGCTCTTTCATTGTTATTAGTTCTATTTGGCATTATACATTTGACTGATCTGTTGCGAACCTACCGAAAGATGCAACTTTCCCGCCAACGATAGACAATAAATGTCCTACATGTAATACGAATTCTGAAATAATCAGATGTGTTGATATTGTGTTAATTATTGATCCCATAATCTTATATTTTTTAAAAAATTTATAAATAATTGGAACAGCAATAATCAAAACAATCACTTGCAAATGCCAAAATTCAAAGAACGAGTTACCAATATCTTTATATTTAGTTCAAAGCTTTTTTATACATTAATATAGACGGATTGATCGAATAAAGGTTGTTTTTACCAAACGTCAATCTCCCCTCCAACCCCAAACCTCCCATTCCCCTTGGCTTTCCCATCAGCCACTTCAACGATCACGTCTACTTCGTGTGCATGTTCCTGCTTGCCCCGGAAGTTACCGCCTTTGGTGGTGTGATAAATAAAGATGAATGCAGTCCTGGGATTGTCCTGCCTGAGCTTGCGGAGGGTTTCCATATCCAGGTTTGCACGGGAAACGCTGTCAATGAAGACATAATTGTAAGCAGTGAGATTATCCGGGACGGATTCGGAAACATATAAATTGGAATGAATGGCCTGGAGTCGCTGGAGCTTTTCTTTCAGGGTGTAGCCAAATCCTTCTTCAATGGCAATGTAGAGAACTTTACCGTGATGCTGTGCCAGGTAGCGGGCAAAATCTATGCAGAGAGTGGATTTGCCGGATTTGGGAAGCCCATATACCATAGCAGAAAAGCCAACCGATGGGTCACCGATCAGCTCACGGTATTTGCCCTTCAGCCCGATGGTTTCAAACTCCATCCGGGCAAGCTGGGTGCTTGGAATGATACCAGTATTTTTCTTTACAGAAGTTTTATCAGTCGTGGTTTTGTTACCGGCAGGACTTTTTTTTTATTACCAGTGCTGGCTATTCCCATCAGGCCGTTCAGCTCAGACTTACTGATCTGAGGTGATTTGGTTTTTTCGTTCAGGTAATCATTCAGGGCATTGTAGATCAGGTTCAGCTTGTCGGCATAGGGATCAGTACGGATGATCTTCTGGTTTTTTACAGCTTTGGCAAGCTTTTCAAACAGGGATTTTGCTTTCTGAAGCACCCCGGTTTTCCCGTGCAGGTTGATGTACTGCTTGATGTAGGTCACTGAAAGCATGGTCTTTTCACTACCTGCAATCTCCTGGTACTTTGCCAATGTTTCCTTGTCAATATACACCTGGATAGAATCCCCCATCTTTTCATAACAATGTATGAGCTGATTCTGGATGTTCTCAATTTCCTTTGCATAGGGTGAGGTCTTCCGGATGCGTTTTTCCAGGATAGCCTTTTGCAGGGTATTGAGAAACGAAAGAATTTCTTTCTGGGTCTTGGTTTTCCCATCCATCAGGGCATACCGGCGGATAAAAGCAATTTCCGGTTTCAGCTTTTCAACCTTTTCGGATTTGTCCACCTTCTTTACCCTTTTTGGTTTCGGTTCTTTTTTGGGCTTGGGCGACTTGACTTTTTTCTGTTTCGGTGCTTTAGCTGTTTTCTGCTTTGGAGCCGGTTTCTCCTTTTTCACCTTTTCTTTTTTTACAGAAGGCTTTGCTGATTTTGCCTTCTTTACTGGTTTTGCAGGACGTTCCGGGGTCGTTTCAGGTTCATGCTTTTCCAGGTATTCATCCAGTTTTTGCATATAGGAATCCACCACACGCCGGATATTTTCATTGGATTGGTAAGCTGACCAGTTGTTTTGTGATGCGCCCTGAACCAGTTTGTTCCCGTTTTTAAGGGCTTCAGGAAGATTGTTAAAATCTATACTGCGGGTGACTTCAAAGTAATTGCTTGTATTCATTGCTGTATGGGATTTTATGGGTTAGTTGAGTGATAATAATTCAAGTTCTAATTCGAGCGCAAGGGCTTCCAGTTCCAGGTCGCTGATCAGGGGCTGGCCATGATAAAACCGTTCGTCGGCAGGAGGTAACATCCGGTTAAAATTGTGGTGTACATCTTCTGCCTTGTAAGCAAGCAGATAGTTGAGCCTTGCAAATTCAGTTGCCCTGGATTGCGATGTTTTTCCCTCCACCTGCAGGGCTGATTTTTTTTCTTCAATTTCTGAGGTCAGGCTCTGCCAGCGAGGTGATTTTGCATCTCCCTTGTATAGCTCCGCTTTCTTTTGCAGGGTTTCTTTATCCAAGGTATAGGATTCCAGGACTTTTGTAAGATCGCTTTCAATCGTGCAGCCTTTTGGTTTCAGGATGGTGCGTTCGGTCTTGCGGACTTTCGAGACGTACTCTTTAAAATAGCCGATATACCAGCGCTGGCTGAAGTAAATACCGAGGGTTCCATAGCTGTTCTCGATCTTCCGGCCAACAGAAAGGATTTCCTTGTCTTCCTGGGTGCTTTTATTTAAGAGTTCCTCGATCTCTTCTTTCAGTTCAACGGCCTTTTTTCGTTTCTTCTGCAGAGCCTCGTCTTCTTTCTCTGCTGCTTTGGATTCAGGTTTCAGGTATCCGGAGTTTAGTAATGACTGGTAAAATCCACGGATGGCTTTTAAGGATTCATCACGGTAATTGTTGTAATCCTCAATATCAGACTGAATATCTTTAATCATCTGGATTGCCCGGTTTACCTTGCTGAATTCACGGTTTAACTGTTCTTTTTCCTGATCAAAAAACATTCGAACCAACCGGTCAACGTCCGTGATCAGTGCCAGCTTGATTTCCTCCGGGTTCAGGCTCTCCAGGTCAAGCACATTACCCCTATCTCCTTTGAACCAGATGTCGTTGATACGGGAAGTCTTTTCTTCCAGTTTCTGAAATACAAAAACATCCATTGAATCCTGGATAAGGGGCATGACAATACGTACATACCCGAAACGGTTTCCCTGGCGCCATATACGACCTTCCAACTGGCGAAGATCAGTCGGGTTCCAGTCAGGGTAACAGTTGTAAATCACAGTTCCCCGTTTTTGAAGATCAATCCCTTCACGGATTGTTGATGTTCCGATGATCACTTTTACTGTCCCCTCAAGGAAAGCTTCCTTAACGGTTTCCTTACGGGTATCATTGATCTCGGAATTGATGATCTCCACTTCATCAACCTTCGTTTTATCAAAGCTAAGGCCGGTTTTAAAACCAACTTCCGACTCCAGGTACTTCTTAATGAGAGGAAAAAATTGTTTACCCCGGTTCATGTAGATCACCTGTCCGGAGCAAGGTTCACCTTTTGATTCATGCCACTGTTTTACGGAGCGAATGCACTCCATCACATAGTTGATCTTCGGACTTTCATGAACAAATTCCAGGTAATCTTCCGGGTGACCGTTCAGAATAAATGGAGATAGTGCATTGTCCAGACTATAAGCAAGGGCACGGAAGAGATTTCCCATATCAAGTCTCCCTTGCGTGGAGCTTTTCGCCATTGCAACGATCTTGTTCTGATTGATGCGCTGCTTTTCGGTCATATTAATATATGTAAGAATCTGGCGTTCCTGGCTGAGCCGGATAGATTTTCCATTGATGGTATCATACAGCAGGGGAAGGTTGATCTTGTGAGGACGCTCGATCCCGGCTTCTTCGCCGGTGCGATAGAGGATATGGTTATAAATAAGTTTTTGAAGGATTCTCCGGTTGGTAAAGGATTTGATCACTTCCTTCTCGACAATTTCTTCTTTGTAATTGGCTGCCCATTCGATTGTTGGCAGTACAAACAAATCAAAGAAGGTGTCAATGTTGTAAATCCCACTTTTGTAAAGGCTTTCGTAAGCCACCAGGGAAAGCATGGAATAAATCTCCAGGGGAGAGTTGGTAAATGGGGTAGCTGTGAGTAGCATAGAGCTACGTCCATATTTTCTCTGAAGATAGTTCAGGATCAGGAATGCTTTCTGGCCGGTCTCCGAGGTTGCCGACTGGATGTTGTAGCGTTTGTTCCCATCTTCATCAGCTTTGACCTGAGAAAACACGTTTTTGCAACGGTGCGCTTCGTCAATGACAACGTAATCAAAGCCCAGCACATCAACATCTCCGACTGTATCTTTCAGTCCAACACCGATCATTTCCCGGTATTTTTGGTACTCAATTTCCTTGTCACGGGCTGACTTTTCCTTGCTTTGTCCAAGGATGTTTACCAGTTCCACGAATAGTTCATCTGAAACGGTATCACCAAAGCCAAGCCTCTTAAAGCCCTCGTAAGTGACAACGGTTATGCTTTTTTCAGCAACCGGTTTATTAAGGTTCAGCTTTTTCACAATATCTGATCCCAGGTTGTACCAGTCGTTCAATGTAATACCGGTGTGAGACAATATCCCGTGAACGAACTCTCCGGACTTTCTGTCTTCAAATCCGAATATCTCATTGATCCATTTCTTGTAAGTTGCTTTTGGTACAACAATAAGAGGCCTCCGGCACTTTCCCGAATACAGGAAATTAGCCAGGGTTGCAATGGCACAAGCAGTTTTTCCCAGGCCGACGTCGTAAGAGTTTATCCCACTGCCCATTACCTCCATGAAAGCTATTCCTTCACGTTGTACATCGGTAAGTTGGAGGATTCCGCTTTTGAAATTGGCTGAACATTCAAAACCGATGGGTACTTTCTGGTACGATATATCGCTCTGTCCGTTGTACAAACGGTTCCACGAATAATCCAGTTTTTCCTGGTCAGAAAATGTCAGCACCTCATGCAGGAACCGGGAGAAAAGCTTTTCCCCTTCAATCCGGGCATTGGCTTTGAGTTCAGACTTTTCCTCCTTGGTCAGTTTATCATCTCGTAAAGGCCGGTTTGCAATGTAATAATCCGCAATGTCAATGGCCGATGACTTTTCAAAGTCAGAATCAGCGTTTAGGGTAAATAACCACTTGACAAAAACCTGCTGCAGGGAGTAACGGTTTTGGCTGTCAAAACGCAGATTGATCTTTTCCTTGTCCTTTTTCCGCTCTATTTTACCATTGACCTTTTTCAGCTCCTCGGAGTTTTCCACGTCCATGTATTCTTCCCTGACTTCTGAGATACAGAAAACCTCTATGTCTGAAGCAAAGTCTGAGATAGCAGTAATGATGGGACGTTCCTTCTCATCCGGGTTGGTAACTGTCAGCATGTGAGGCTTTGCTTTGGAGATGGTTTCCTGATGCTTATCAAATATTTCCTGTCCCCATGTTGACAGAATGTAATCATTGTCTTTTTCAAGCTGAAGTGTTCGATCGTACATGTTACCGTATGAATACACAGGTAGAGGAACCAGTTCACCACCCATGTAGTAAAGCGCTCCTTTTGCCACCAGGTCTGATAATTCCTTTTCACCTCCGGAGGCTGCCCCTTTGGTAATTTTGCAATGATCAGCCAGAGCGTAATACAGACCATCATCAGAGCGAAAAATGTAATATTTTTCCGTGTCAGCGTAATCGTGGGTTTTGATGTACTTTCCCAGGGTCAGTCCTTTTTCAACTGAGCGAATATCCCTGAAATGATTGTCCTTTATTATAGTATTTGAAGTGGTGACAACCGTTTCAACCCGTTCAGTTCCTTTAATAAAGTACCGATCCCAACCGTTCATCGGGATGCCAAGGCTTCTTTTGTACCACACCCATGCCCTGATTTCATCTATTGTTATTCCACGGTTATACCTTTGTACAACCTGGTCAAAGCTCATGGTCTTACTTTCTGTTGGACTGAGCTTTCCAAGGCCTTCCAACTCATCAACCTCAGAAAGTACCTGGTCAATGATGTGCTTGTTGGCCTGAATCCTTCCTGATATGCCTGGTTCAAGACCGGATAAATGCTTATGTGATGATATTCCATTTAAGTACATGATGGTTATATTTTAAGTAATTGTAGTTCGACTTCGATTGAGAGCGCTTCCAGTTCAAGAATGTTATGTCGTTCTTGACCTCGGATGGTATTTACAATGGTTTCCTTACTTCCTTCAACCGTGATTGGAAACTCCCTGGAAGAGGTTACGTACTCACGTCCACTGACTTTCTCAGGGTAAATTTCAAACCAGGTATTAAAGCTGGTAATGTCGGTAAATGAAAGCGGCTGATTCAGCATGAAAGTTAGCAGGTACTCATTTTTTAGCAACCGGTCATATTCTGCTTTCAGGGATTCCGGGATATAGCCATTACGCACGAGTGTCCTTTCAGGGTTTTTATCATCCCTGGAGATCGGCAGTTTTTCCATCAGTTTTTGAATGACTGCAATGCGGGCCCGGTAATAAGAAGCAGATTCCATTTCTTTTAGGTTCAATTAATCGTATTCCTCCAGTTCAGATTCGAGTTGTGGTATGATTGCAGCTGGTACTAACTGCCTGCTAATAACCCTTTCGATTACCTGCTTTTCAATCCTTTCATAGCCATCCCTGGACTGTATTTCCTGCCAGATATTCGGGGAGTTTGCTTTGGTGACCTTTTTTAGTTGCTTCAGGATTTCTTCCCGAAGTTTCTTTTCCAGGTCTTTAGTCTCAATGACCTTAACCCCGGAAAGCGATGGGTCGCCATGATCTGCAAATGAGTAGTAGCTGTTTTTGGTTGCAATGATGTGATCAAGAATAGTAATGTCAAAGTATTTGAATGCCTCTTTCAGCTTTTTGGTAATATCCTGGTCTGGTTTGCTTGGCTCAGTATTACCGGAGGGGTGATTGTGTGAAAGTATCACGGCCTTGGCCAGTATCTTAATGCCAACAGCCACGATCAGCTCCACGTCAACCTGTGTGGAATTGATTGTTCCCTTGGAGTGCTTGTAATAACCAATGACCTTATTTCCCTGGTTCAGGTACAGCACAACGAAATGTTCCTGTATTTCCAGACCTTCATAAATGACCTCTTTAACAAACTTGTAAGCATCATCAGAACTTTTGATTGAGTTGTAGATCAGCCTGTCCTGTTTGAAGGTGATATCAATTTCTTTGACCCGGAAATCATTTTCAATTTCCTTGATCCGTTTGTTCAGATCATCAAGTCCAACACCGGACAGAACGAACCGGGCGGGAGGTATTGGAATGTTATATTTTGCCATTGTGATATATTATATATGGTAATTCATTTACAAGCGTTTAAGTACCAGAATGTCTGTAGGAACCTGGGAAGATTTAAAGACCGGTGGCAGCCTATACGCATCTATCAGGGTAGCCAGCTTCCCGATCTCGTCTTTTTCCTGGTTATAGGATATTCCATTTCGTAGAAAGTTACTCGAAGTAAGGTATATCAGAAGTCCACCGGGTTTAAGCAGTCTAAGACCATAGTACATGAAGAAAAGCTCGATCTGGTGCATCCGGGGTGCTGGAAAATAAGAACTGTATTTGTTCTTGTATTTTCCATAAGGTGGATTACCAATCACAAGTGAAAAGGGATAGCCAGGTAGCCAGCTCAACTGGTCGGATTTTATCCGCTTTGTATAACGGGGAGCTTCCAGGAATGCTGTTTCAAAGTATCCCCTGTAAACCTTGACTTCAGGGTAAGTGATCTCGCAAATCCTTGCAGACGTTGTGTTAATCTCAAAACCGCTGACTTTCGATTTATCAGGAATTGGCCTTATTATCCTGCCGGTTGCAATGGAAGGTTCCAGCACTGTGCCCTCGTCATAACCATAGCGGACTGCAAGCTCATACATCAGCTCGCAGATATAGTCCGGTGTGAAGAATTCATAAAGTACCCCTACCCCACTTGCCCCTTTGCTGCCCAGTCCTCCAGCTCCTTCGTAGCCTTGGATAAAAGCAATATCAGCCAGGGAATAAGGTTCAGACCGGCTGTCCTTATCCCTGATAAAGTCTTCTATTGCTTTATTTAGCTGATACTGGTTCATTGGGTAAAATGGTTAGTTGGGACGATGGGGCGCATGACCATGCGCCCTTACTAATTTTTACGTTTCCACTCCCTGCCTGCTTCTTTTACACAGGTAGTCCATTTCTTACGTGGGTTATCCTTTCGGATTTTCTTGGCCATTGCCATGATCTGTTTTCCGGTTGTGGCCAGTTTGGTTTTTGTCATTTTTGTCATTGTGGTTGATTTATTGGTTATTATCTGGTGGGGCGCATCACGATGCGCCCTTACAATTATGCTTGCATCTCGATTAGTCCATTTCGCCCTGTTACTTTCAGGATGTAGTTGTACACTTCGCTTCCGACCTGTTTTGCCTGGGAAAGTGTCTCAGTCAGGCTATCACCTTTTGGTTTGAAGAAATAGCCCCGGTTGTAACGCATGATCACCTTATCAAGCCGGAGTTTGCCGTTTTCACTATGCTGGTCAATCAGAAGTCCAAGTAGCATTGAGCCACAGAGAATGTTAAACTGTGAATTAAGGAGATCCTCTTTTGTGACAAAATTCCCTCCGGAGAGGTTTTTCATTTTCAAAATGCTGTCAAGCCGGTCACCAAGCTGATTCTTTAATATTGCTTTTTCATCTGCTGACAGCCTGTCTTTCTTAGCTTCCAGAAAGATGGTATCGTTGGCCGATTGTGGTTTAAGTTGCATGAGACCGGTTGCCCCTGAACGGTTCTGTGCATTAGGAATTCCCTTGCTTTCGGCAAATATCACGGCAATAATGAGGGCTGCCGGGACATTGGTCAGTGATTCAGCAAGCTGAATTGGTTGTTTGAAAGTTGCGGCAACTTCAGACAACTTTTTTTTGATAAGGGGAATATCCTCGGTCGGGTAAAATCCTTCAGCAAAAAAAGGCAGTGTTAGAACCAGGTCAGCCATAGTCATATAAGTTTTTGTCGGTAAATCTTCAGCTTACGTGA
>Ga0247841_10007305_pt1 | contig 16482 bp, 8 predicted proteins | sample LaCruzMarch2015__2_FD_192410 | JGI IMG/M metagenome (GOLD analysis project Ga0247841, IMG submission 192410) | Freshwater microbial communities from meromictic Lake La Cruz, Castile-La Mancha, Spain - LaCruzMarch2015_18m | ecosystem: Environmental > Aquatic > Freshwater > Lake | place: Spain... | reverse complement strand
AAAGCAGCGGCTTCTGCTTTCTGCTGCGCTTCTTTTTCTTGAGCTTTTTTCTGATTTTCTTCTGCCTGTTGAGCTGCTTCTTGCGCCAGGCGATCCTGTTGCTGCTGCATTTCTTCTTTCAAAGCAAGTTTTTGAGACTCCAAATCTACCGCCATAATTTGATTAGCATCAATGATCGGCAAAACAGGCATATTAAACTTTTTTCTCTTAATTTTTTGACGCCTACCCACTGGCATGCTCAAACTATTTTCTTTAAAGATATCATTTATGCTAGACTTAGAAATTTTAACCTTAAGCTTCTGATCGATCAATAAAGTAAGCGCCCGACAGCTTAAAGACGGATTTAATCTTTTCTGCTCTATAATAAAATCTTTTACTTCTTGTTTTAATTTATGAACTACACCCATTTATCCTCCAGATTGGACATTAACCAGTTCGATCTTATCATTTTATCTTAGCTTTGTCAAATCCGATTCAGACAAAATTATATTGACCCTCATATATTTGCATTATATACTAATGACCATGAATATAAGCCTTGGCTTTAGCGAAAATAAAGACCATATCCTGGCCGCTAATGAAGCGATTGGACAGGCGATGATTGGATTAGGAAAAACCCGCGCGGATTTAGCAATTATTTTTACCACCATAGATTTCGCGCATCCTTTAGTTTTAAAGATTGCAAATAATTTATTAGGAAAAATTTCCATCTTCGGTTGTAGCAGTTTAGGAGTCCTAACTAATCGAGGCGTATTTAAGCATGGCTTTGCCATTTTGCTTTTAACTTTAAATCAACAGACTTTTTTTAATGTCGCAACGATCAAGAATATTAATAAAGATAATCCACTTTTTTCCGGAAAAGAATTGGGTAACAAATTGCTTTTTGGTTTTAAGAATGTACATCGGAGTTTAAGTATAATTTTATCCGACAAGTTGATCACCGAAGGAACACATTTAATCAATGGGCTTCAGGAAAGTCTCGGCAAAAGTTTCCCCCTCATTGGTGCCTCGGCTTCAGATGACTTTCAAAATCATAAAACTTATCAGTATATTAACAATGAAATGCTTTCTGAATCCTGCAGTGGGATTCTTTTTGGAGGTAAGTTTAACTTTGGATTTGGCATTAAGCATGGATGGTTTGCCTTGGGAAAAATGCGCTATGTTACTTCCTCTGATGGAAACATAATTAAAGAGATTGACGGAATGCCAGCAGTAAAACTTTATGAAAATTATTTTGCTAAAAATACGTTAGATTTAGCTAAAGAACTACGGCGGATTTCTATTTATTACCCCTTAGGCATTTATTTACCCGGAGAAAAAGAATATTTGCTGCGTAATGTTATCTCCATAAAAGACGACGGTTCCTTAATAACTCAAGGAGATATTCCCCAGAATAGTAAGATTAGGTTGATGATCAGCACTCAAGACTCCCGTCTAGCCGCAACGGTTGCCGCTTGCAAAGAAGCAAAAATAAATCTGGGAAAACAAAAAATAAAATTTTTAATCGTCTTTGATTCCGCGGCCAGATTTTTAATTTACGGAAGACAAAACGATATCGAACTTCGCGCCATTAAAGAAGTCTTTGGTGAAGACACTCCGATTATCGGTATCTATACTAATGGGGAACAAGCTCCGCTTAAATCTATTGATTATCTCGGTCGAACTTATTTTCATAACCAAAGTATTAACATTTTAGCCATAGGAGAACAATAAAATGCCTCCCTTCATATTTGTCGGTATCTGCTCACTTTTTGCTATTCTCGGAGTATCTTTATTTTATAAAATGCAACGCTTAAAAGAATCCAACGCTAAGGTTACTGCCTTAAATTTTGCTCTCGAAGAAATGGATGAACAGGCTAAACTAATCATGCGCACAGACATGGAACTAAACAAAACCCAGGAAGAACTTGACAAAAAGATTTCCGGACTCGATACTCTGCAAAAACTATCTCGAGAAATAAGCACAACCTTGGAAGAAAAACAAATCTTTAAAAAAATAAACAATCAGCATGTAGAAGAACTCGGATTTGAAAAAGCCCTTGCCTTTTTATGGAAAACCCTAGAAAGAGAATTCCAACCATACTTATGCTTAGGATATAACCAGGAAGAATCAACCAGAATAAACACGGCGATTAACGCGAATAAAGATTATTTTTTAGATTTAATTAAAAACGGCTCCACGGCCTCGTCTGAATTTATCGTCGAGGGTTCCTTATCAAAAAATAAAATTAGCCAGCTCTTCCTGGTACGTTCATTCATTATTTGTCCGGTACTGGCTCAAGAAGGAGATTCCGGATTTATTTTTGTCGGTACACAAAACGCAGAAACTCCGATCACTAAAGGAGACCAGGAATTTATCAGCATCCTAGCTAACCAAATCGGCCAGACTTTAGACAATGCCCGTCTTTTTGAAAAAACCTGGAAATCTCAACAAGAGCTAGAAATCAAAGTTGAGGAAAGAACTCGTCAGTTAACGCAAGCTTTAGATGAAGTAAAAAAAATAAGCAAACGAAAAAGCGATTTTATTTCTAGTGTGTCTCATGAAATAAGAACTCCACTAACCTCAATTAAAGGATACGCGGCTATTCTTTTAGCCAGTAAATTAGGGGCTTTACCAGAAGAGATTCGCAGCCGACTGGAAAAAATCAACCGTCACAGTGATGAGCTAGTACATATGGTAAATGATTTACTGGACATTTCACGCATTGAAAGCGGCAAGATGGAAATCCGAAAAGAAACTTTAAGTTTAATCAGTATCACCGAAAAAATAGCCGATCTATTTTCTGAACAATTTAAAACAAAAAACATTAGCTTTAATAGTAATTTATCCAATGATTGTCAGGAAATATTCGCTGACCGCGGACAAATTGAAAGAGTATTCATTAATTTAGTAGGAAACGCATTAAAATTTACTCCCCAAAATGGTAAAATTGATATCAATGCCAGTTGCGTAAATAAAATAACCCAAATTGATGTTAAAGACACGGGGTTTGGAATCCCTCAAGACGCGCAAGAGAATATATTCGAAGAATTTTTTCGCGTAGACAATACAATCAATCAAGAAGTCAAGGGCACCGGATTAGGATTAACTTTAGTTAAACATATTATCGAAGCACATCAGGGGAAAATCTGGGTAAAAAGTAAAGTAGGTGAAGGATCAACTTTCAGCTTTACTCTTAACTCTAAATAAAACTATGAATATTAAAATATTAATTGCTGACGACGATCCAGATATCAGAGATATTCTTAAACTTACACTGGGAGAAGAAGACTACGAAATTATCGAAGCCGGTGACGGTGAAGAAGCCTTAAAAATAATCCGTTCCAAACCGTTAGATTTAGTACTTCTAGATTACAAAATGCCCAAAATGGACGGCCGGACATTATGCAATTTGATTAAAAAAGACCTGCTGCTTGCCCACTTACCAATTATTATGGTTACCGGTAAAGGCGAAATCAGTGATCGAATCGACGGAATTGACGCGGGAGCGGATGATTACGTGGTTAAACCTTTTGAGCCCAAAGAACTATTAGCAAGAATTCGCATGGTCTTAAGACGCACTAAACGAGATCTCGAGGCTAACCCCCTGACTCGTCTTCCTGGTAATGTCGCGATTTTAAACGAACTTTCCAATTGTGTTGAATTAAAAAAACCTTTTGCAGTTTGTTATGTCGACCTAGATAAATTCAAAGCTTACAATGATAAGTACGGATTTGAACATGGCGATGATGTTATCCGGGAAACGGCGCGGATATTACTCAGCGCTACCAAAGAACATGGCAATCCAAACGATTTTGTTGGCCATATCGGCGGCGATGACTATATTGTTATCACTACTCCGGATCTTTCAGATAAGATTTGCGAAAAAATAATTCACGATTTTGATAAAATTTCTCCGTCATTTTATAATCAAGAGGACCGAGAAAACGGCTTTATCATCGGATATGATCGTCAAAGTAAAATTCATAAAATTTTACTACTTTCAGTTTCCATTGGCGTAGTGACCAATCAAGTACGTCAAATCACGCATGTAGCTCAAATCGGAGAAATTGGCGCGGAATTAAAAAAATTAGCTAAAGGCATGGAAAAAAGTAATTACGTTAAAGATCAACGACAATAAAACCACCGATAAAATAAAAAAGACGATTCTTTTCAAACAAAAGAACCGTCTTTTTTATTTAGTGCGCGAGGGGGGAGTTGAACCCCCAAGCCTTTCGGCACAAGCCCCTCATGCTTGCGTGTCTGCCATTTCACCACCCGCGCGTAAATTGTATTTGTTATTCTAAAGCATAACTTAGAATTGTCAAAACGTTTTATTAAATACTCGCTAAATTAAAGATATTTTACCACCATCTCCAGTGGTTGTTTCTTAGGAGACGGACTTAATTTAGCCGCATAGCCCACCGGAATAACAGCCATAAATTCACCCTCAGGCTCACCCAATAATCGCAAAATATCGTTTTTTATAAGTATTAAAACACCCAACCACACAGTAGCCAACCCCAAAGAAGTCGCCGCAATTAATAAATTTTGTACCGCGGCCGCTGAACTTTGTATCTCCATGATCCGAAAAAAATCTTTAGCAGTTTGCTTTTCAACTTTAAATAATTCTGTTCCTCTAGAAATAAGTTGACCGGTGTTGGCGATAGCAATTACTACCGGAGCCGAAGCGATGCTCCGTGAGGCTAAACGCAGCAAAGTCGTTGATGGTTTAGTAAAATCCGCCGCTTTTTCAGTAATTAAATTTACTAACTCGTTTTTCTTTTTGCCTTTTAAAATAATAAATCGCCACGATTGTTGATTATGCGCAGAAGGAGCCTGATTAGCAGCATTAAGTATGCTCTCAAGATCCCGATCGCTAACCGCCTTATCCAAAAATATTCGCACGCTACGACGGCTTTTAATTGAAATTAAAGTCTTATTTTTAAATAAATAACGCTTAAGATTAACCATGAACATCATTCTATCCTTAATCTTGAGGAAATTCAAGGTTTTAAGATAGATTTAAAACCTTCCGAAAATACACGGTTAATAAAGATGATCTTATTGTTCTAAAATATTTTTAGAGCAATGACAACTCTGGCTAGTAGGGTACTGACCAGTAAAACAAGCAGTGCAAAAATTTTCTTTAGGAAGCGGCATGGAATTTAACATTCCTTCAAGGCTTAAGTATTCCAAACTATCCGCGCCGATAAAATCACGAACCCAGGCAATATCGTGTTTGGAAGCAATCAGTTCTTTCTTCGTAGGAAAATCTATCCCGTAAAAACATGGAAATCTGATCGGCGGACAACTGATGCGCATATGTATTTGGCTTGCTCCGGCTTGGCGAATATTTTTCACGCGCATTTTACTAGTTGTGCCCCGCACAATCGAATCTTCGACAATTATTATTTTTTTACCATTTAATACTTCTTTTAAAGGATTAAGCTTTATTCTTACCCGAAAATCACGCAAATCTTGAGTCGGTTGAATAAATGTCCTTCCAATATAATGATTACGAATCATTCCAAACTCAAAAGGGATTTTAGAGGCTTCCGAAAATCCTAAAGCCGCGAACACCCCGGAATCAGGAATCGGCATGACTAAATCCGCTTCCGCTTTAAATTCAGCCGCTAAGCGCGCCCCCAGCCTCTTACGCGTTAAATACACATTATGTCCGAATATATTGCTATCCGGCCGGGCAAAATAAATATATTCAAAAATACAAAATGCACTTGCGCTTTTCTTAAAAGGCATCACCGACTCTAATTTATCTTTAGAAATAAAAACAACCTCTCCGGGCGCAATATCCCTTATATATTTAGCGCCGATTAAATCTAAGGCACAAGTTTCGCTTGCCAAAATATAGGCGTCATCGAGTTTACCTAAACAAAGCGGACGCCAACCAAAAACATCCCTTGCTCCAATCAGCGTATCATTAAACATCAACGCCAAAGAATAAGCGCCTTCTAGCTTTGAAAGTGCCTCAATAACAATACTCTGGGAATCTTTTTTCTTACTATGCGCTAAAAGATGCACGATAATCTCTGAATCCATCGTGGTCTGAAAAAGCGCACCATTATTTTCCAGCTCTGCGCGCAACTTAACGGTATTGGTAAGATTACCATTATGCGCAATCGCGATATCGCCGACTTTCGATCGAACATAAAATGGCTGCGTATTTTTCAGGTTACTGCTTCCAGTAGTAGAATAACGCAAGTGTCCGATGGCAAATTCACCGCGTAAACTACGCAGGGCTTTATCATCAAAAACATCGCTAACTAAACCTAAAGCTTTATGCAAATGAACCTTCTTGCCATTACGGGTAATTATCCCGGCGGATTCCTCTCCTCGATGCTGCAACGCGTAAAGGCCTAAACAAGCAAGTTGCGCCGCATCTTTATGAGGATATACTCCAAATATTCCACACATATGCCCTTCTTTCTTTTTATTTACTCAAAGCGGCGCTAAATTGCAACGCGGCTTGAATAAAACCACTAAATAATGGATGCGCTTTATCTGGCTTTGACTTAAATTCAGGATGAAACTGAACCGCGATAAAATATGGGTGCCCTTTTAACTCAACGATCTCAATTAAATCCTTACCCGGGCAAACCCCAGAAAGAATCATACCTTTTTTTTCAAACAATTGCTTAAATTTATTATTAAACTCATATCGATGCCGATGCCGTTCATAAAGCAAACTTTTCCCATAAACTCGGCTGGCCAGAGTATTTTTTTTAATTTTACACAAATACGCTCCTAAACGCATTGTCCCGCCCAAGTCTTTAAGTTTATTTTGTTCTTGCAATAAACTAATTACCGGATATTTTGTGAATTTAAATTCCGTGGAATTGGCGTTTTTTAGATTACAAACATTCCTGGCAAATTCAATGACCGCGCACTGCATCCCCAGACAAATACCTAAAAATGGAATTTTATTAATCCGGGAGAACTTAATCGCTTTAATCTTTCCTTCAATACCGCGATAACCAAATCCCCCGGGAACCAATACTCCAGAAACTCCTTTAAGCAGTTGATTAGTCTTATCTTTTTCTAAAACCTCAGAATCGATCCTTTTTATCTCCACGTGCGCGTCATTATAAATTCCCGCGTGAATGAGTGCTTCATAAATTGATTTATAAGCATCCTGCAATTCGATATATTTACCAACTACCGCAATGGTAACTTTATGTTTAGGGCTAAGCACCCTGCTAACCACTGCTTTCTCCCAATCCTTAAGATCTGAAAATTTACAGATTAGTTTAAAATGACTCAAAATTATCTCATCCAGAATCTGCTTTTTAAAAACTAAAGGTACTTGATAAATAGACTCCATATCTGGTGATTCAATCACTGCCTCTTTTCTCACATTACAAAATAAAGAAATCTTTTCCTTCACGCTATCGGTCAAAGATTCTTCCGTACGACAGATAAGTACATCCGGAATAATGCCGATCTCGCGCAAAGTACCTACGCTATGTTGAGTCGGTTTAGTCTTCACCTCACCGGCGGCTTTAATATAAGGCACCAGCGTAAGATGAATGTAAAACACATCCTCCGGCCCCATATCCAACCGGAATTGCCTAGCCGCTTCCAGAAAAGGTAAACTTTCGATATCACCAACCGTTCCTCCGATTTCTACAATTACAATATCCGCCTTAGAAACCTGAGCACATTTCTTAATCTTTTCCTTTATCTCATCGGTAATATGCGGAATAACTTGAATGGTTTTACCAAGATAATCTCCCTTTCGTTCTTTTGAAATTACACTATTATAAATTTGACCCGTGGTTATATTATTAAATTTTGATGAAAGCGTATTGGTAAAACGCTCATAATGCCCTAAATCTAGATCCGTTTCTGCTCCATCTTCGGTAACATAAACTTCTCCATGCTGATAAGGATTCATTGTCCCCGGGTCAACATTAATATACGGATCGAGCTTCATTAAAGCAACTTTTAGGCCTCGCGACTCTAAAATCTTCCCAATCGAAGCCGAAGCAATCCCTTTACCTAAGCTTGAAATTACTCCACCGGTTATAAAAATATATTTAGACATTTTTAATAATTCCTCCTTCTTTTAAAAAACGGTTACTCAAGGTAAAAAACAGATAACTTTTTGTGACAAAACATCCGACATTATTCTGTAAGGGCTTTGGCTTAAATCATAAACCCCGATAACCTCCTGAAACCTAATTGCTTCCGGCATAAATTTAGCAAACAAATTATTTAGCCCAGTTAATTTAGTTGTGTCAAAAATACACTCTTTTTTTTCAGGAAATAACGCCACGTAAAATATATTTGTCTCTACTAAGTCTTGAAAAAAATGCGTTCCAAAAGATAGCTCCGGCATAAGGTTACCCGCCGAAAAAGCTACCTCCGCCAACACCGCCACATTATTAATCTCCGCGAATTTAACCGGTACACCTAAGGAGGGTGTAGTCGTCCCCCATCTACCCGGACCCAAAAGCAAAGTAGGCATCTCTTCTTTATTTTTTATAATCCGGTTTAAACTTCCTACCAAGCGAGCAATCTCATATTTATCCGTCAGAATTAGTTTATTATATGCTTGAGGATTAACAAAGATTACCCAATCAATTCTTTGTGATATATTTCCTCCTAAAAAATATCCCTGCGATTGGAAAAGTTTACTGATTTTGCTTATTTGTTCCGGCATATTTACTTTAGGCCCCAACCCTTTAGTTTGTAGCGGCCGACACTGCAAGAGATTTATTTTAAATTTATTATCCTTAGTATAATTTATTGTAAATTCGATCTCTACCGGATAGTGATAACTTGCTTGGAGTAACTTTAAAATCTTTTTCAATGAACTGATTAACTCCTCCTTCGCGAGCACTTTATCTAAAGTTAGTATCCAATAATCCTTATCCGCTATGCCACGTTCGCTCATTAATTTTTTGGATTCATCATCAATGTCTGCGATTCGTTCGATACCCGGAAAAGACTTTTGTGCCACAATTTTTTCAAATGAAATAGTTTCAAAAGAATTCTCTTTAATATTTATCAAATCAACCATATGCTGTGAGTATTTTCTTAAATCATCTTTCTCCGCATATGGCCTACGCGATGGGTCACTCAACGCCACCATCCGAGGATAATCCCCTTCCACGCGATTCACCGCCCGCGTGCCCAATCCAAATACCAACCTGAGCATCCCCGCTTCCGGATCAATATCTTTATTCCACACATAAGTATTATAAGAAACGCCTACTCCGGCAAGATCCGGAAAAAAATAATTTTTATGCGGCGCACCGGAAACGCGTTGTACTAGAAGGGCCATCTGTTCATCCAACTTGTCCAGCCCCCTTTGTTTTCTGTAAACTAAAGCATCCTCATTCATCGTACTAGCATAGATCTTCTTTACCGCTTCGGCAAACTGAATATACCTTTGTTCAGGAGTTCCTTGATTAGCTAGAAAAATGCTCTCATATTTACCGGCAAAAGCATTACCAAAATCATCCTCTAAAAGTGAGCTCGAACGAATAATAATCGGAGAGGAACCAAAATACTCAACAATCTGTTGGAAATTCTCCATAATTTCATCCGGGAAAATTCCGTAAAGCATCTTTTCTTTAAGCACTTTGGCGATATTAAAATACCCTTCTGGGCTCTTTTGTTGCATATGTAATTTCCACCATCGATTATGCACAATAAAGGAATAAAATATATCTGACCCAATATAAAATGAATCATGGGGCTCGGAAAGTTTTTGCCAATCTAACTGTTTACTTTTAGCAAGAATCTTGCGTGCCAAAAGCATCCCTACCGCTTTACCGCCAATAAAACCGGTACCAATTAACCTCGACTTAATTTCAATTAACTCTTCAAGCGAAAAATGATTTACCGCTAGAGATAAAATCTTTTTATTCTTGGCAATCATAATACTACAAAGCCTTTTTACCATTTCATTCTTTTTCTTTAAGGCCGATTTACTTTTTACTAATGCTTCTACTTCCATAAATAAACGGTCCCAATAGTCTAAATTCCGCTTAACACTTTGCGCTCCCTTTTCGCGAATATATGATAAAATCTCCACCGCATTAACACTATCAGTTATGGGAACAAACTTTTCTCCAACTTTTTGATGCGGTAAAAACATGGTCGGAGAATAACGGTTCCAGACCTTAAGTGGATGGATATAAAAATTCCCTTCACAATGATAGATATCCATCAACAATTGTGTTGTTTCTCGAATGCGGGCGATAGATTTAAAAGAGTGGTTGTTCCGCAAAATCGAAAAATAAGTAACCGTCTTAAGTTCATATAAATATGGACAAGTGACCATAAAGAAATTACCAATCATTAAATCGGTAGCCCAAGCTAAAAGTAGTTCCGAAAGACAATCAAATACATAATAGGCTCCTTCCCCTTCTTGCGTAATAATGCTATTTACCTTGGCCGTAAACGATTCAAACCCTGCCTGAGCCCTAAGTTCATATCTTTTTATCTGGGCGCAAGGCTTAATCAATTCCTTGTGCGTTGCAAACCTTAAATAAATAACTTTCTTTTTATCTTTTAGTGCCTGACGCACAAAAGGCTTTACCAAATTAACATAGTCATTAATATCATCGATCTGCCAAACCACATTATCACCAAGCCTTAATCCCGTAATTACGCTATCTAATCCTTCTATTCCAGTACTAATCATTTTGGCACTCCTTTAAATAGCCGGTAAATTGCTTTCCAGCATCAAATATTTGTCCATAAAATAAGCGCAACGCCTTCCCTCTGCAATCGCCCAAACCACTAATGATTGTCCGCGGCGCATGTCTCCGGCAGAAAATATCTTTTCAATATTCGTCATGTAATTCTCTTGCGTAAGGATATTGCCCCGCGAATCAAATTTAACATTTAAATCTTTAAGTAAACCAGAATGTTCCGGATGCAAAAAACCCACCGCTAAAACAACCAAATCTGCATTAATCTGGAATTCGCTTCCAGCAATTTCATGCATCAGGGAACAAGCTTTACCACTAGCCTGTGTAAATTCCACTTTCACACAAGCAATCTTCTTCAGCAAACCTTTTTCTCCAATAAAACGCTTAGTCAACACTGCCCAATGACGCTGACCACCTTCTTGATGACTCGATGATACTTTCAAAAGTAACGGATACTTTGGCCAAGGATAGGCTTGAGTGCGACATTGAGCGGGTTGGGGTAGAACTTCAATTTGTACCACAGAAGCTGCTCCCTGACGATGCGCCGTACCTACGCAATCGGCTCCGCTGTCTCCTCCTCCAATTACCACTACTTGTTTACCAGCAGCATCAATCAAATCCGCTTGTAAAATATGTTCTTTACTCACGCGCCGATTCGATTGCGATAAATAATCCATGGCAAAATAAATGCCTTTTAAATCTCTTCCCTCTATCGACAGGTCCCGAGGAACACGCGCCCCACCGGCCAAACAAACGGCATCAAAATTTTCTAAAAGTTTTTTAGCCGGATAATCAACACCTACATTTACTCCGGTTTTAAAAACCACTCCTTCTTCTTTCCAAATATCAATCCGCCGGTCTAAAATATACTTTTCGAGTTTAAAATCCGGAATCCCGTAGCGCAAAATCCCACCTGGTAAATTATCCCGCTCAAAAATAACCACCTGATGGCCGGCGCGATTAAGTTGCGCGGCACAAGATAAACCCGCTGGACCGGAACCAATAACCGCTATTTTTTTATTCGTCCTATTTTCTATTCGTTTCGGACCAATCCATCCATTTTTAAAACCTTCCTCCACAATCGCCAATTCATTTTCCCGAATAGTTACCGGATCATCATTCAAGCCTAATACACAAGAATATTCACACAATCCCGGACAAACTCTGCCAGTTATCTCAGGAAGATTATTCGTCGCTTCCAGCAATTTAAGCGCTTGCTTCCAATTTCCATTAAAAACATGGTCGTTCCATTCCGGGATATAATTGCCTATCGGACACCCCCAATGACAAAACGGAGTCGAACAATCCATACAGCGGCTAGTCTGTTCAAACGACTGTTCCACTGAGCGCATTTTATAAACATCCTTATAATCACCCAAACGTTCAGAAACCTCTCGACAAACACTACTAAGTCGTGCCGATTTTAAAAAGCCTCTTTCCTTATCCATCCAACGCCTCCGCAATATCTAGTTTCTCTTCTATCTTTACTCCTTCTAAAATACGCTTATATTCTATGGGCATTACTCTCACAAACTTCTTAAGCTGATCATGCATATTGGATAGAATATACTTTGCTTTAATGCTTTTGGTATATTTAAAATGGTTACTCAGTAAATGATAGATTGTATCCCGGTCATCTTCTTTAATTTTTTCTAACTCCACCATATCTAAATTGCATCGCTCTTTAAAAGTTGCGTCTTGATCATAGACATAAGCGATGCCACCGGACATACCCGCAGCAAAATTCCTCCCGGTCTTACCTAAAACTATCACTCTGCCACCGGTCATATATTCGCAACCATGATCGCCCAGGCCCTCGATAACTGCATATAATCCGGAGTTTCTTACGCAAAATCTTTCCCCAGATGCCCCGCTAATATAAGCCTCTCCGGATATCGCCCCATAAAAAGAAGTATTCCCAACAATAATATTCTCATCAGCTTGATAATTCACGGCTTGATCCGGATAAATTATAATCTTTCCTCCGGAAATACCTTTACCAATATAGTCATTGGCTAACCCCTCTAATTCAAAGGTAATTCCTTTTGCTAAAAATGCGCCAAAACTCTGGCCGGCGATCCCTTTAAATTTAAAATACAAGGCATCCTCTAAAAGCACGCCGTCTCCACATCGACGGGTAACTTCTCCGCTTAACATCGTACCCGTAGCCCGATTAGTGTTGTTAATATCCAACGAAACCTTCACTGGTTCATTTTTTTGGAGGCAATTCTCCCACAAATGTATAAGTTTCCGGTCAAGAACATTATTTAATCCATTATCTTGTTTTACTTTACAATAGCGGCCAATATTTTCCGGTAGATCCGGCTTGTAAAGAATCTTGGAATAATTAACCCCTTTAGCTTTAGCCGGAATAATCTGCCGATTTAACTCCAACAGATCAGTCCTTCCGATCATTTCATCTACCGTTCTTAAACCCAGACTCGCCATAATTTCGCGCAACTCTCTAACGATAAAATTAAAATAATTCACAATATGTTCCGGCCGACCCCTAAATCTTTTCTGTAAAATGCTATCTTGTGTCGCCACTCCCACCGAACAATTATTTAAATGGCAATGCCTTAACATCACACACCCAATAACCACCAAGATCGCTGAACAAAAACCATATTCTTCCGCACCGAGTAACGCGGCAATCGCCACATCGCGTCCGGTGCGCATTCCTCCGTCAGTTTGCAAACGGACTCTCGAACGTAAATTATTAAGTAAGAGTGTCTGATGCGTCTCCGCTAAACCTAGTTCCCAAGGAAGCCCAGCATATCTAATTGAACTTCGCGGAGATGCTCCCGTCCCTCCATCTCCTCCGGAGATAAGAATCATATCCGCATGCCCTTTAGCTACTCCAGCGGCAACCGTACCGACTCCCACCTCAGAAACAAGTTTTACACTTACCCGAGCGCAAGGATTGGCATTCTTTAAATCAAATATTAATTGCGCAAGATCCTCAATCGAATATATATCATGATGCGGAGGAGGAGAAATTAAAGTAACCCCCTGGGTCGTATACCTAGTACGCGCGATGATCTCACTTACCTTGTGACCCGGCAATTGTCCACCTTCTCCGGGTTTGGCGCCTTGAGAAATTTTTATCTGTAGCTCATCAGCATTAACCAGATAATTTATCGTTACGCCAAATCTACCGGAAGCAACCTGTTTAATCGCACTCCTACGGGAATCTCCATTAGGTAAAGCGACAAACCTATTCGGATCCTCTCCGCCTTCACCAGTATTAGATTTGCCACCAATCCGATTCATCGCAATCGCAATCGTCTCATGCGCCGCGCCGCTAATCGAACCAAAGCTCATTGCTCCGGTAACAAAACGTTTTAAAATATTCTCCGGCGGCTCAACTTCATCCAAAGGAATTGGCGCAATCTTTTTTCCATCACGTTCTGTCGGAGAAAATTTAAGCAAGCTTCTTAAGGTTGTCGGATTATTTGACTGATCATTAATTAACTGCGCAAATTCCCGATATTTATCATAATTTGCATTGGCCGTAGCATCCTGTAAAGCCGCGATACTTTCAGGATTCCAAAGATGAAATTCTCCGTCTTTCTTCCACTGGTAAACTCCACCGCTAGTCAAATAATCCTCATCTATACCTCTAGGAGCATATGCCTGCGCGTGCCTTTGCATAGTTTCCTGAATGATCCCCTCCAAACCCACGCCACCAATCCGCGATACCGTCCCGGTAAAATATTTACTAATCAGATCATTATCTAAACCTAAAGCTTCAAAAATCTGCGCGCCCCGATAACTTCTCAAGGTAGAGATGCCCATCTTAGAAAGAATTTTCAATATCCCATCAGTTATGGACTTATTATAATTTTTCAAAGCAAGCTTAGGATCTAAATTAATCTCTTTTTCTTGAATCAAGTATTCGACTGCTGCATAAGCCAAATATGGATTTACACAATCCGCTCCATAACCAAAAAGCAGGGCAAAATGATGCACCTCCCGAGGCTCTGCGCTTTCCACCACCAAAGCCACCTGCGAACGAATAGTTTTCTTCACCAAATACTGATGTATAGCACTCGTTGCCAAAAGCGACGGCAAAGCAATATTATCTTTATCCGCTCCCCGATCACTTAAAATTATGAAAGAATACCCTTGCTCAATAGCGTACTCCGCTTCAAAACAAATTCTATCCAAAGTTTGCGCAAAACCCTCTTGGCCGCTTAAAACATCAAAAAAAGTATAAATCGTTTTAGTTTTAAAACTATTTATACTAATATCACGTATCTTTTCTAAATCTTGATTGGTCAGGATCGGGTTTCTTACTCTAAGCTTATGGCTATGTCTAGGGGTCTGATCTAAAATATTTTTCTCCGGGCCAATAAAACTTTCTAAACTCATCACCAATTTCTCTCTGATCGAATCTATGGGGGGGTTGGTCACCTGCGCGAAAAGTTGCTTAAAATAACTAAATAAAATTTGAGGCTTTTGGGATAAAAAAGCATGCGGAATATCACTGCCCATAGAACCTACCGGCTCCTTGCCATCTTGAGCCATAGGTTTTATAACCATTTTCAAATCTTCCCGGGAATAACCAAAAGCCTTAAGTTGCGCGAGCAAATCTTGCGGCCGCTTATGATTTGTTTCAGAACTAATTAACTTGTCTAAATCAACCAGGCTTTCTTCATTCCATTTGCCATAGGCAAAACGCCGACAGACATCCTGCTTAATCTGGGAGTCTTCAATAATGCATCCGGCGCCAGTATCAATAAAAAACATCTTACCTGGTTCTAATCTACCAGAAGCTTTAATCTTTGCCGGATCAATATCTAAAACCCCCACCTCAGAAGCCATCACCACAAAATTATCATGAGTCAGAATATAACGCGCGGGACGCAAACCATTTCTGTCTAAAATTGCTCCGATATTTTTCCCATCGGTAAAAGCAATCGCTGCCGGCCCATCCCAAGGTTCTATAAAACAAGCGTGATATTTATAAAAATCTCTAAGTTCCCTACTCATCTGCTGATCATGTTCCCAGGCGGCAGGAACCAACATCATCATCACATGTTCAAGCGGACGCCCGGATAGAACTAGAAGTTCAAAAAAATTGTCCATTGCCGCGGAATCACTTCCACCCTCCACAATCACTGGCTTTAATTTTTCAATATCGAAACCAAATAACTCACTCGCCAATAATCGTTGGCGCGCCCTGACCCCATTAATATTACCACGTAAAGTATTAATCTCTCCGTTATGCGCCAGGAACCTAAAGGGCTGCGCTAAATTCCAAGTCGGAAAAGTATTCGTAGAATATCGTGAATGCACCAAACACAGAGCACTCTTTAAACTTTCATCCTTAAGATCCAAAAAGAAATTATCGATTTGCTCCGGCATCAACAACCCCTTATAAGATAAAGTACGGCAGGAAATATTCGTAATATAAAAATATTCTTTTTGCGCCAAGTCGGATTTAAAAATAATACTCTCGACTTGTTTTCTAATACAGTAAAGCCTTCTTTCAAAAACTAACTCATCGGTAATCTGCTTACTGCGGCCGATAAAGATTTGCTCAAAAACAGACTGCGTGCTCTTGGCACCATCACCGATTCCAGAATCATCAATCGGTACACTACGCCAACCCAAAAATATTTGACCTTGCTCTTGAACAACCTTTTGAAAAGTTTCCTTACAAAATTCACGCTGGTTATTATCTTGAGGTAAAAATATCAACCCACTGCCATAAGCCCCTGGATCAGGCAAATCAATATTAATTTGCGCGGCAGTTTTTTTGAAAAATTCATGCGGAATTTGGATTAATATCCCGGCGCCATCTCCAGTTTT
>Ga0247841_10007304_pt1 | contig 16483 bp, 16 predicted proteins | sample LaCruzMarch2015__2_FD_192410 | JGI IMG/M metagenome (GOLD analysis project Ga0247841, IMG submission 192410) | Freshwater microbial communities from meromictic Lake La Cruz, Castile-La Mancha, Spain - LaCruzMarch2015_18m | ecosystem: Environmental > Aquatic > Freshwater > Lake | place: Spain... | reverse complement strand
CACGGCGATGCGCAAGTGGCTGAATCATTCAGGCAGGAGCTTGCAGGCAATGGCTTTGAGGTTTTTGCCCCCAGAGTCGGGGATGAGATTGACCTATGAGCTCTTTCCTGAAAATCCTTGAAGAATCCTTCAGGGCTGTTTTCAGGTTTCCCAAGCTTTTTTTCCCAAAGCTTTGCATTGCAGGGCTTTATGGAATCCTGATGCTTTGGACTGTTGGCCTTTTTGGAAGCGCACAGCAGCTATTGCAGAATCCAGCGGGCTCTGCCCTGATTTTGCAGAATGCATTCGTACTGCTGGCCCTGCTTTTGATAGTGCTTGTTGCCGACACAATAACAAACGCAGCCTATTCCTTCATGGTTTCTGAATTTCTGGAAAAGAAAAGAATCAGCATGCTCAAGGCATTCAGGCTTGCCTTGGGAAAGTTCTTTGTCGTTGTTCCTGCAGTGCTTTCAACTCTTGCAATATTCCTTGTGCTTGCGCTGCCCTTGATTCTTGCAGGCTCTTACTTCCTGCTTTCAGGAAGCCAAGGGCTTGCAATATTGTGCTTTTTTGGGACTGTCATTCTCGAGCTTTTTGTGACAATAGCTTTCTACAGCATATATCCTGTCAGCGCCTTTGAGCGCAAGGGCTTTATGGAAGTGATTTCAAGCTCTGCTAAAATCTCGCGCAAAAACTTCGGGCTTGTCTCAAAGCTTTCGCTTTTTTCGCTGGCAGTCTCTGGCTCAAGCCTTGCAGTGGCGTTTTTTGCGCAAGGAATTGAGGGAATTGCGGCCTTTGTGCTGCTGCGTGTTTTGACTGCCGTTCTTGCGACTTACCAGATTGTTTTAAACCCTGTATTCTATCTTGGGTTTGTAAGGCGTGATGGAAAATGAAGTTTTGCCCAAAGTGCGGAAAGGACACTGAAGAGCTTTTCAACAGCCTGTGCAGTGAGTGCTTTCTCAAGGACGAAAAGCCTGCGGAGCTTCCGCTCGAGATTTTTTTCGAAAGCTGCAAGAACTGCGGAAAAGTCAAGGTCAAGGGAAAGTGGACTTATTTTGAGCCAGAGCTCTTGGCAGGCATTGCACTGCAAAACTTGAAGAGCAAAAAGCTTGATTCAATAATGTCCAAGGTAGAGCTTTTTGAAAAGCCTGAAGGCTGGAAGGCTGCAGTGAAAGTTTTCGGGAAAATGCGCAAGAACAAGATTGAATTCTCGCTGGAGACCTTGATGAGGCCGAGGACAATGCTTTGCGACGCATGCATGAGAATTTCAAGCGACTATTACGAGGCGACAGTCCAGGTCCGCTTTGACAAGAGGCCTTCGCACGAAGAGCTTGCGGAAAAGCTCAAGGAATGCTCTGACTTCCTTTTCAAAATGCAGAAGAATGACTCTCTCTCGCAGATTGTCAAGGCAAAAGAGCTCAAGAATGGATTGGATGTTTTTGTGGGCGGCAGGAGGGCAGCAAAGCAGCTTGCAGAGCATCTCGCAAGGCCCAAGGGCCAGAAAATAATTGTTTCAACAACGCTTGCAGGAATTGACAAGAAAGGCCATGACTGGAGCAGGTTCACTTACTGCGTCAGGGTCTGAAAAACAAGGCGTGAAGAATGATCAGAAAGAGAGACAGGGCTTTTTCGCCATGCAGTCCAAAAGTCAATGAAGGCTTGCGCCTAAAGCACAAAATGCCTGGCGCGCATTTTTACCTGAATAATGCCGGAGAGCTTTTTGCGGCAGTTTCTGAAAAAAGCTCTTCAAGCAGGTTTGTTGACTCTTATTTTTTCAGGGTTTTCTCGTTTTCTCCTGATGGAAGAAATGTTTTGAAATATTCAGGAAGAATAAGGATTGACGACCCAAAAACTTCAAAAACCGCATATGTCGAACTTTTTAGAATAGCTGATTTGCAAAAAATCAATGAAAGGCCGCCTTCAGGAGAGCAAGGCGGCAAGGTTTTCAGGATGGTTGTTGAAGAGGCATTGAGGCTCGGCGCGAAAAAGCTCAGGCTAAATCCAATGAATAGTGAATTGGAGGCTTATTACAGGAGAACTTTCGGCTTCAGGAGAGTGAAGCTGCTTTATTACAGGCCTGCAAAAAAAGGCGACTTGATTGAAATGAATCTGGCCCTAAATTCAGCAAAGCCGCTGAAGCCAAGAAGGCGCAATTTGCAGGAAATGCTTTTGGAAACCGGAGATGCTGTGAGAAAAAATCCTGCAAAAATAGCAAGAAGCAGGGCGCGCTAGTTTTCGAACTCTTTCAAAATCTTTGCAATCTCGTCCAAGGGCTTTTGCGTCACAAGCAGTGGGATTTTTTCTGCTTCTGCAATCTTGACTGCAAGGTGGTCGACCTTGTCAGGGGCAGGGCCGTGCAATACGACAATGCTTGGGCGCATTTCAGTGCTGAATCTCCCGACCTTGACTGCAATCATGGGGCTTCTTCCAGACTCGACTTGCGTGAAAATAAGCGCCCTTTCAGGAGTCTTGCCGAAAAGCTGGATGTAATCCTGCACTGGAATGTCCAAGATTGCCTTCAATGAGTCAATGATTGTGTATCCGTAAATCTGCATTTCCTTGATCTTTGAAGGGTTTGCAATGCATTCTGCGCCAATCTTTTGCGCAAACTCCTTTGCAGGCATTGACGCGAAAAACTCGTGCGTGTTGAACAGTTCTTCGCGCGGCTTGAAGTCCCTTTCCAGTTGCTTTGTGACTTTTCCCCCGTGCTTCCTGTCCATTTCTATGAGTGTTTCAACAAGCCTGCTCACGACGCCGATTCCTGGAGATTTCCTGCGGCCGCCCTCATAGTCTGAAATAGTAGAGGAAGAGACTTTCAGGACTTCTGCAAGCTCTGTCTGCGAAACCCCAAAGATTTCGCGCCATTTTTTCATGCTTGCGCCTGGCTCCTTGCTCATGCAGATTTCGCCGGCAATTATGGTTTCAAGCTTTTCCATGATTTCTCCCCTTTTGAAAAGCAGCTCTCTCATTGCTTAAAGGCAAAAACCAGAATAAAAGCCTTTCGGCAATCGCCTAACTGTGCTAAGGGAATTTTCGACAGTGTTTTTCACACTTTCCAAGCGCCGTTCTTTGCAACAAGCTTTCCATCGAACCTTACGCTGCCGTTCTTGCGGAGGTCTTTGATCATGTCCCAGTGGACAATGCTCTTGTTCAAGCCCTTGCATTTCTTGTAGCTTTCCCCAAGCGCCAAGTGAATTGTGCCGCCAATTTTTTCGTCAAACAAAATGTCCTTAGTGAATTCTTTTATTCCATAGTTCAGCCCAATGCCGAACTCTCCCAGAAACTTTGCGCCCTTATCAGAATTGAGGACTCCTTCCAAGAACTTCTGGTTCTTCTCTGCCTTTGCAGAAACAACTTTTCCCTTGCTGAACTCCAATTCCACGCCGTCAACTTCGCTGCCCAGATAGACTGCTGGAAAATCATAGAAAATCTTTCCTTCAACAGAGTCTTCAACGACAGAGTTGAAAACCTCGCCTGCAGGAATGTTCAGGAAATCCAAGTCAGTGACTGCCTTTCTTCCCTTTACTGAAAACTCCAAGTCTGTCCCTTTTCCGACAATGTGCACTTTGTCTGTTTTGGTCTCAAGCCTGGCGAGCCTTTCCATTTTTGCCTTCTGTTTTGAAAAGTCGAAGTTTGTCGCGCTGTACACAAAGTCCTCGTACTCCCTCAGGCTCATGTTCGCGTCCTGCGCAAATCCGGAGCTCGGGAATGCGACAATGCACCAGTTTGTCCTGTCAACCCTCCATTCGTCAATTTTTTTCAATGCCTTCTGGCGAATGTTGATTTTTGAAGTGGGAATTCTTGCAAGCTCTTTCCTGTTGGTGTCGCTTTGTATGTAAAAAATTGCCTTGGTCTGCTTCATTTCATCGAACGCGAGCTTCGGGAACCACTTTAGCTGGAATGGCTTTGCGTTCTTGTAGTAAATGAAAGACTGATTTTCAAGCAGTATTTTGACTGAAGGAAAGGCGCCTTTTTTCATGCACTGCTCGAAAATCTCAAGGACAAGCGCCTGGCTTTCTGGAGCGCCAATGATTTGCACATAGTCTTTCTTTCCGACCTTGCCTGACTGCTCTACCGCAATCTTTGCAAGCCTTTCAATCCTTGAATCAGCCATTTTCAGCACTTCACTTCTTTTTTCCGTGAATCAGCTGGAATATCAAATAGAGCCAGCTTGCTGCAATGAAAAACAAGGGGATGAAAAAATATGCCGAGAAAGGATGCTGCAGTTCAACAGCAGGGCCTGTCGAGAATATTGTTGCAACAGGATTTGCGCTGTCATCAATGCTTTGCCCAACGGAATTGACTGCAAAATTCAAGGTGTAAACCGGCGAGAGGAACACAATTATGAAAAGAAGGTTTATTGCAACAAGCGCCATTCCTGCCTTCCCTTTGTGGAGGTAATAGTTCCCCAGTCCTGGAATTATCACGTTCGCGGCAATCGCTGTCAAGCCCTCGACCCTTGAATGCCTTTCAGCGCTTGGCCTTGAAAGATTAAGCCCCTTGAAAACTTTCGCGTTGATTTTCTCATCTTTTGAGACTGGCTCAATGTCAACAGAATACAATGCCTTGCGGGATTTGATTTTCTTTTTCAATGCCATGACTTGAATAAACCCTTTCCCATTAATTAATCTTTTCCGAGAATCAGCGGGCAATTGCGGATTAAGAGCCCCTGGAGAGACTTGAACTCTCGACCTACAGTTTACGAAACTGCCGCGCTACCACTGCGCCACAGGGGCCTTGCCTTGATTGATTAGTCCTCGAAAAGGTTTAATTAGATTGCAGGGCTTTTCACTGTATTGCGCGCTTTTTTGAGATTTGGAGAATTCTTTCAAAAGCTTTCCTGGCACTTTCAGGATCGGGGTCTTTTTTCAGCGGTTTTCCCCGCGTTTTCTGGCGAGCTTTGCAAGCGTGCCTTGGAGCAATTCTATTTTAGCCTCTGGCCCGAGGCCTTTGGCCCTTTGCAGCATCAACTCGAGCGCTATGAGCTTTGCGCGCGCCTTTTCTTCTCTTTCATTGTCGCCTGTTCTTTCAGCCTTTGTTATTTCAGTCCTGAAATTTGCTGCAGCCTCGCCTGTTTCAGACACAAGCCTGCTGAGCTCTGAAGGATGAAGCCTTTGAAGCAGCTCAAAATACATTTGCTTCCTTCTTGCAGGGTCTTTTATTCCGCGTTTGTCAAGCAGTCTGTTGATTATTTGGTCAGGGCTTGGCTTTTCCTGCCCTGTCCTGTGCACGCCTTCTTCTTTTGAAATATAGCCTGCTGCGGTTTCGCTCACTCCAAATTTTTCCGCAATTTTGGAGAATGGCATTTCAGGATGCGCTTTGGCGAATTGGGATATTTGCATCCTTCTTTCAGGGCTTATTGTTCTGGGCTTTGGCTTTCTTGCTTCGGCTTCAAAGGCATTGCTTATTGCATGGCCTCTTTTTTTGATTTCCCGCAGGTCTCTCCTTAAATATTCTGCATTGATTTTCAGCCTTTTAGAAGCCTCTTCCTTTGTTATGCCTGGATTTTTGTCCAGCATGCTCTTGATTTTTATCAGCCTTGGAGACAGCTTCAGTGGCATTCTTGCACCTTTTTTTTCAGAATTTTTCCTTTCCCAGCTGCATTTTCCAGAGCATTTCAGGAAGCTTTTCCGCTTTGACGCGCTTTTGCTCCAAAGAGTCCCTGTCGCGCAAGGTTACTGTTCCATCTTTCATTGTATCGTAGTCTATTGTGATTGCGAAAGGCACTCCAATCTCGTCAATGCGCGCGTATCTTTTTCCAATGCTTCCCTTCTCGTCAAATAATGCGTCAAATCCGTAAGATTCAAGCTCTTTGAAAATTTCCAATCCCTTCTCAAGCAACCCGTCCTTTTTCACTAGAGGGAAGACTCCGCAGATGAATGGCGCAATCTTCGGGTTCAATGAAAGGAAGACTCTCTCTTCCGGGCCGCGCTTTTCCTTCCTGAAAGCCAAATCAAGCAATACCCAGACTGGCCTGTCTATTCCGTCAGAAAGCTCGAAAACGTGCGGGATGAATGATTCCTTGTCGCCTTCTTCCTTGACTGACAAGTCCTTCCTGCTTTCCTTCGCGTGATTTTTCAAGTCATAATCTGTCCTGTTGTTGCATGCAGTCAATTCAATCCAGCCAAGCGATGTCAAGACCTCAAAGTCAAAGGCCTCTGAGGCATAGAATGCCTTTTCGTCATCTGCAAGCTTCCTGAAGCGCATTTTTTCCCTTGGAATCCCTATCTTTTCCCAAAGCATCTGCCATTTTGCAAGATAGTATGCAATCATTTTCGAGCTGACTGCCTTTTTCGAGACAGCGTCTTTTGCTTTTAGGGGAGTTATTCCTGCTGTTTCAGAAAGCATTAGCTGGAGGGAATAGTTTTCAACTTCGCCGAATTTTTCAAACTCGTTCGCTTTTTTCGGGTTGAAGAAAATCTCGATCTCCATCTGCCCGAACTCTCGCGCGCGAAGGAGAGTGTTGCGCGGCGCTATCTCGTTCCTGAATGAGGTTCCTGCCTGCGCTATTCCCAATGGCAGCGCCTGGCGCGAGGTCTTGTAAATCCTGTCAAAGTCGAGGAAAATGCTCTGGCATGTTTCAGGCCTCAAATAGCATGGAATGTCGCCTGTCGCGCCAATGTCGACTTTCATCATCATGTTGAATTTCTTGACTTCAGCAAAGTCCTTGCCCTTGCATTTCGGGCATTCTACATTGTGCTTTTTTATGAGCTTTGAGAGCTCTTCAATGTCCATGCTTTCAGGCACTATCCCGTTTATTTTTTCTGCAATGAGCTGGTCTGCCCTGTGCAATGACTTGCATTTTTTGCACTGGACTATTGGATCATTGAAGTTTGTCAAATGGCCTGAGGCCTTGAAGACTGCTTCCGGCAATATTTGCGCGCCGTAAATTTCTGAAAAGCCTTCCTTTTGCACGAATTCCTTTCTCCAGAATTCAATTATTTTCCTGCGGAATGCCTCGCCTGCAGGCCCGAATTCCCAGAATCCGCTTGGAGAGTTTGGGTAGATTTCTGCGGAAGGATAGAAGAAGTTCCTGCGCAATGCAAGGTTGGCTATGTCGTCCGAATTTGCCATATTACTGATTGTTTCTGGGAATTGTTTTAAAACCATTCCCAAGGCTTAATGCTTTAATGGACAGCAAAGACAGCAAAGACAGCAAAGACAGCGAAGACTCTATAATGCTTTTGAGAAGGCAGCTTTTGAAGAGCGCCAAGGAAGGCGTGAGGCTCGAGTTTTCAGGAAAGGACTTTCCGATAGTGAAAGCCATTGGCGTGCTTGACGATTTGGACAGGGTCTTCAACCTCATGGCAGAGCACTGCATTTCATGGCATTCAATGCATTTTCCAGAGCTGAAGGAGTTTGTCTCGGACAACGACCAGCTATTGCGCCTGATTTCTGAATTGGGAAAGCGCGAAGAGTTCGAGGAAGAGAACATTCTTAAAATTCTTGGCGATGAAGAGCTTGCTGAAAAGCTTTCAAAGGCAGCCAAGGATTCAATGGGCTCTGACATTTCAGAAAAAGACCTTGCGCAAATTTCAGAGCTTGCAGTAAACGCCTTGCGAATCAAGGAAGAGCGCAAAAAGACAGAGGATTTTGTAGAGGCAAAAATTTCAGGGCTTGCACCGAATTTTTCACAGGTTGCAGGAACTCTATTGGCCGCAAGGCTTTTGGCAAAGGCAGGCTCGCTGAAGGCGCTCGCATTGATGCCTTCAAGCAAGATGCAGACTTTGGGAGCGGAAAAGGCATTGTTCAGGCACTTGCGCACCAAAGGAAAGGCCCTTCCGCCAAAGTACGGCCTGATTTTCCAGCATTCTTTGATACAGCAGCTCAAGCCTTGGCAGCAGGGCGGAATGGCGCGCTCTCTTGCGGGAAAGATTTCAATCGCAGTGAGAAAAGACTTTTTCAATGACAAGCCAAAAGCCGATTCTGCGCTTAATGACAAGCTGCAGTCAAGGTTTTCGGCATTGGAAAAGAAAAAGCAGGGCGTGAAGAAAAAGACTCCTGAAAAGTTCTCGCGCGAAAATCCCATGCTTCCGAAAAAATTCCAGCAGGGCGTTTTCCCGCAGCGCGATTCTCAACGCGGCAGCGGCGGCGGAGGATTTGAAAAAAGGCCTTTTGTTCCGCGAGGAGACTTCAGGCCCAGAAATGACTTTCAACAGCGCAATGATTTCAGGCCAAGAAGCGAGGGAGGCTTCCAGCCCAGGGGAGATTTCAGGCCTCGCGGGGATTTCCAGCCAAGGCGCGGGGGAGAAGGAAGCTTTCAGCCTCGCAGCGAGTTCAAGCCAAGGGGAGAATTCCAGCCTCGCGGAGACTTCAGGCCCAGAAATGACTTTCAACAGCGCAATGATTCCAGGCCGAGAGGCGAATTCCCGCCGAAGGGGGATTTCAAGCCGCGCGAAGGATTCAAGCCAGCAGGCAGTGCGAGAAAAAAGTTTTACGAAAGCCCGGGCATGAAAAAATTCAACAATGCAGGCGTTGACTTCAAGAAGCTGAAAAGCTCGAAAGACTTCAAGAGAAATGCCTTCAAGAAGCCGGGCAAGCTAAGGTTTGCAAAAACCAAAGAGTGATTCTCTTTGCAAAAATTCCAGAAAGCAGTCCTGAAAACAAGGCGCCTTTTCCTGAGGCCGCTTCAGGAAGGCGACGGGGAAATTATTCTGCCTGCAGTGAACAATGCAATGCTCAACAAGTACTTGACAATGGAGCTTCCCGCAACCTTGGAAAAGGAAATGAACTTTGTAAAAAAGCACATGAAAAGGCACGCGCGCAAGGGATTCTATTTTCTTGCCTTTGAAAAAAGCTCTGGAAATTTTGTCGGCTATGCTGACTTGCATGAAATGCACGAGCAGTACAGGAAGGCAAACATTGGCTTGTGGATTGCGGTTGGAAAGCAAAGGAAGGGATTTGGCGAAGAGATTGTGCGCGCCCTTTTTGATTTCGGGTTTTCAAAACTCAAGCTGAACAGGATTGGCTATGCGCTCAACTCAAAAAACAAGGCTTCTGAAGGATTGATAAAAAAGCTCGGCGGAAAATTTGAGGGAACATTGAGGGATTTCATAATAAAGCACGGAAAGCCTTTTGACGACAAGGTCTATTCAATTCTTGCAAGCGAGTGGAAAAGGAAAAAGGGGAAGAAAAAATGAGGAAATTGTTTGAAGGGGTTTTTTCCGATGGAAAACTGATTTTCACGCAAAATCTCGTGCGCGGGGAAAAGGTTTACGGCGAAAGGCTTGTTTCAGAGGACGGAGTGGAGTACAGGCAGTGGAATGCAAACCGCTCAAAGCTCGGCGCTGCCTTGAAGAAAGGCCTCTTGCAGATGCCTTTGGAGAAAGGCTCGAAAGTCATCTATCTCGGAGCTGCTGAAGGAACAACAATATCGCACATTTCAGACATTGTCGGAGAGAAAGGACTTGTGGTTGGAATTGACTTGAGCGCTACTTCAATGAGGCGTTTTGTGATGCTTTGCGAAAAGCGCCAGAACATACTCCCATTGCTTGCGGATGCATTGAAGGTTGATGATTATCCTGAAGAAATCAGAAAAATCAAGTTCGACCTCTTGTTCCAGGATGTTTCGCAAAAAAACCAGTCTGAAATTTTCATGAAGAACGCGCAGTTTCTCAGGCCGCATGGCTTTGGAATGCTTTCAGTAAAGGCAAGGAGCATTGATGTCCTGAAAGAGCCTTTTGAAGTCTTCAGGGAAGAGTCCTTGAAAATCTCGAAAGAGTTTGAAGTGTTGCAGACTGTGGGATTGGAGCCTTTTGAGAAAGACCACGCGCTGATATTCTGCAGGAGAAAGTGATTTGGAATGCGCGAGATTGTCAGGCAGCTGATTCACCTTTTTGGAGTCGGATTTTTCGCGCTTTTGATCCTGTTTGCTGGCAGGCAGACTGCGCTCTTCGCTGCAATTGCGCTGCTGGCTTTCGGGATTGTTGCAATATCCCTTTTCCAAAGGAAACATTTTCCCAAATTCCTGAAAAATGCATTGGAGAATGCCGAGAGGAGGCATGAGAAGGAATTTCCTGCAAAGGCTGCATTGATGGCGATTGCGTCAATTGCTGTCGTGATAGTTGCATTCTACAATTACGCGCCCGAAATCACTGTCGGCGCGCTTTTGGTTCTTGCGTTTGAGGATTCTTTCTCCACTGTCTTCGGGAAAAAATTCGGGAAGACAATGATTGGAAAGAAGAGCCTTGAGGGAAGCATTGCAGGAACAGTGGCTGCCTTTGTTCCATTGCTTTTGCTTTTCAGCCCTTCCAAGGCATTCCTTGCCGCAGCCTTTGGGGCCTTTGCAGAGCACTTTCCCATGGAAGACAACCTTACAGTGCCATTGTTTGCAGGGCTTGTTTTAATAGTTTTGTAATGCGATTATTTCAGCAGAAAACGGGTCCGTAACTCAGCCTGGATAGAGTGCTAGCCTCCTACCGGCCCTTTCTTTCTTGCAAAGAAAGAAAGTGCTAGGCTGTCCCAAAGAAAGAAGGGCAGAACGGAAGAGAGCTAGAGGTCGAGGGTTCGAATCCCTCCGGGCCCGTTCATTGTCTTTTAGGATTTTCTAATTCTCAGAATTTAAAAAAAGCGCTTTCATTGCTTTGGCGTTATTTTCATCAGCAAGTCAGGCAAATAGATCATTTCAGTAGGGTTGAGCGGATCATCGTAGGAGATCGTGATGTTGCATGGCTTTTCCTCGTTGAATGTCACGTCCCCCAATGCAGGAACTTCTGAAGTGAAAGTGACTGTCTGGATGTTTGTGCCCTGCTGGTTTGAAAGCTCGTCAATCTTGACTGGAGTCATGTTTTTTATGAAAGTCTCATAGCAGGCAGGCTCGACTGTTATTTCAATGTTTGTGAGCGTGAAGTCAGTTGTGTTTGTCAAAGTGATCTGGTTTCCAAGTCCAGCCTGCCCGAGCTTTGGCGAGGCAGTTGCAGACTTGAGCTTTGCAGCCAACAGGGTCTTTGCGCCCTCTATTTCCACGTCGAAGACTTGCGTGCTTGAAGCCCAGCTCTGGTTCTTTGCAGAAGCGCTGAATTCAACGCTGAAGTCGTCGCTTTGCGCGCTTGCAGGAATGTCAAGTTCAATGGTAATCTTGTTCGGCCCTATAGTGAGCTTTTGAAGGCCTTCAGCGGGAAGGACCTTGAACCAAGTGTTCACTTCGGCAGTTTGGTTGAACTTTGGGGAAGGCACTATTGAAAACTCGACTTCTCCCACGAGCTCGTACTTTTCCCTGTTTGTTATTGTAATGTCCTTTGTTATCCTGCTGCCTGCCTTTGCGCTAATGTCAGTGATTGAAGAGAGCTGGACATTGGCCCTCTTTTTCAAAGTGACTGTCTTCTCGAATTTTTTGCTGCTTCCCTTTATCCTGAATTTCAGGGTTTTGCTGTCTCCAGTGCTTGCCTTTATGGAAATCTGCTCGTTGACCTTGATGTCGGCGCTTATTGGAAAGTTTGTGGTTCCTGCAGGGATTGTGTTTGCCAGGACAGTGGTCTGGAGCGTAATTCCATTCTCGGCTTCCATGATTATTTCAACGCTTTCTTCAGAGCCGCTGTTTGATACAAGGATTGTTGCAGGGTTTGAGCCTGTGAAAATCTCGTCCCCGCTTCCTTTTGAAAACTGGATTCCTGAAATCAGGCTGTCAGTGGCCTTTTCCATTACAATTGGAACTGCAGAGTCTTTTCCCCCGACTGTGAATGACTGGCCTTCAGTCTGCATTCCGTCAGCCCTCACTTCAAGGCCGTAGTCGCCTTCCTTGAGCCTGAACCTGCTGCTTTTCGAGTCAATGTTTCCTATTATCTTTCCGTCCTGCATTATTTCCCCGCTCACTGCAGAGACTTCAATGCCGTCCTTTCCAGTGATTGAAACATTCACGTTATGGTAGCTTCCGACAAAGAACCAGTATGCAAGATATGCGACTGCTATCACTGCTATTACAGCAACTATCTTTCCAGCGTGCGGCTTTATCATTTCAAGGGGGGAAGGCTTTGGCTCCTGGAACAGCTCTCCAGAGTAGATTGGCTTGTTGAAATCTCCGCTTACTCCAGGCATTTCTTTCACTCGCTCGCGTTTTATAGTCTTGAAGGATTTGTTATTTAAATAACATTATGCTTCAAGTCTTAAGGCCTTAAAGAATGAAGATTGCTTTCATCGCGGATTCAGAGCAGGAGCTTGACGTGTTTCCAGACCTCATTGAGGCATTAAGCTCTGAAATGAAGGACTTGCAGGCAAAGGAGCTTTTTGTGGACTCAATGCTTGACATTCCCGCAAAGTGCGTTGAGTGCAGGGACTTTGACCTGATTTTTGCAATGCACTTGCACGCCGAAGGCGATGATGCAAAGGATTCAAGGATTGGGATTTTGCTTGAAAAGCTCGTGGACTTCGAGCTGTCGCACAAGGTAAAGGTTGTCAAGGCAATCTGCCCTTCAGGATTGGAGGACGCATTGACAGAGGAAGACTTTGATGCCGCAAAGGAAGAGTTTGTGGAAAAGTGGAAGGCAGTCATTCTTGGAGTGTTGTTTGACGATTCTGTCTTCAGGCCAAAGCCTGCAGGAGACGGCGAAGACGATGACGAGGATTCAGAAGACGGGCTGGAAAACGATTCTGAAGACTGATTTTCAAGGCTTCAGAAGCTACTCTTTTTTCGCGTGCTTTTTCTTCGCGCTCTCATGCCTTGAATAATGGTGCAATACTGCCTTGTGGTGCTCGAGCGCTTCCTTTAGCTTCCTGAGCTCTGCTTCCTTGTCTTCCGCAAGCTTCTTGAAATGCTCAAGGAACTCTGACTTCTGCTTCAGTTCGAGCTCGATTGACTTTGTGCGCTGGGAAAATCCCTGCTGGAATTCCTTCTGCAACTGCATCTTGTGCTCCTGGACCCCGAGGATTTCGCGCGAGTAAGTCTGCCTCAGTGCTGTCGTCTCGTGCTCAAGGTCTAGCGCAAACCTTCTTGCGGCATCGCGCTCTTTCTTCAATACAGTGATTGTCTCAAGGCTCTTGCTCATGAATTTTGAAATGAGCTCGTCAGTCTGCCTTATCTTCTGCTCGAGCACTGACTGGTTTTTCTGCAGCTTTTCAATTGTTCCGCGGGCTTCGGATGACAGCATCTGCATTTCATTTCCTGAAACCTCGAGCATTCGCGAGACATTCTGGAGCTCTTCCTCAAAGTCTGCGCTTCCCTGCTGCTCGACCCTTGCGAGAAGGCCTTGGGCCATCAGCGAATTGTATTTTTTCTTCAGGTCTTCAAGTTCCTGGTCTTTCACGTGCAAGAGCTGGAGGACATCATTTGCCTGCCTGCTTCCTGAAAAGGCCGGCCTTTCCGACTTTGACTTTACAATGCTTCTTTCAATGAAATATGATGCATTAAGAAGCGCCTTCCTTGCTTTTTCAGCCACTGCGCTGAATTCTTCCTGGCTTTCGTCCTTTTGCGAAACCTTGTCCAATGGAGACTGCCTTTGGGCCTTTTCGCGCTCGAACTGCAGATTCCTTTTCAGGAAAGTTTCAAGGCTGTTCAGCTCTTCAATCTGCGGTGCCGCGTTTATTCCGGCATTCTCGAGCACTGACTGCCTTTCAAGCCCCTGCATTTCTGCCTTGAGCTGGGATGACTTTTCAATTATTTCCTCGATGGTTTTCGGCAGAAGCGCGCGGCTCATCCTTGCAGACTGCCTTTCGTCAAGCAGGGCCTTCAAGCCCTCGACTGCCGCAGAAGCCCTTCTTATTGATTCGTCAAGCGTCATTCCAGCATTATCAGGAAACCTCCTAATTTATATTTTTCGTTTGCCTGTTTCAGAGCATGCGCTTTTTCCACGAAAACGGGCTTGTAGTCCAGAATGGCTGCAAAATTGCCATTGACTCCACAAAGCCGCAGAATGCTGATTTGGCGGTGATAACGCACGCTCATTCAGACCATGTGTTTTCAGGAAAGTCCTTTGGGGGGAAATTCCTTGCATCAGAGGAGACTGCCTCGTTGCTGAAGGGAAGGATTGGGGAAAAGTCTTTTGACGCGAGAAAATTCAAGGAATCAGTGGACTTGGGCGAGAGCAGGATTTCTCTCGAGAATTCAGGCCACATTCTCGGCAGCTCCCAAGTCGTGATTGAAGGCGAAAAAAAGGCTGTCATAACATCTGACTTCCAGCTCAAGGAAGGCCTTTTGCTTCCAATTGCTGAAGTGCATGACTGTGACGTCCTTGTGATTGAAAGCACTTTTGGAAAGCCTTGCTTTTCATTCCCTGAAAGGCAGGAAGTTTACAAAGACATTGGAAAATGGGTTTCGCAAAATTCGCGCGATGGAAAGTTCAGCGTGCTTGCCGGCTATTCGCTTGGAAAGGCGCAGGAGCTTTGCAGGGTTTTGGCAGAGTATTCCGCGGAAATTCCTGCAGTCCATGAAAAAGTTTTTGAGTTCAACAAGGTTTACGAAAGCTTTGGCGTTAATGTCGGAAAGTTTGAAAAGATTGGCGAAAGCCTGAAGGAATTCAATGCGGCAATAATTCCCCCCACTCTTGTAAGCAAGAGCTTTCTGCAGGCTCTTGAGCTTTCAATCGGAAGAAAGGCAGTCTCTGGAATTGCGACAGGCTGGGGCTTTTACTCGAAAACATTCGACAAGAGCTTTCCCTTGAGCGACCATGCTGACTTTGCGCAACTCTTGGATTATGCAGAGCAGTCCGGCGCGAAGAGGATTTTCACAATGCACGGATTTTCGAAAGAGCTTGCAAGGCATTTGTCAAGGAAAGGCCATAATGCAAGCGCGCTTTGCGACAAGGGCCAGAAGAGCCTTTCAGAATTCGTGGAGTGAGCTTCCATGGGCAGGGCCTGTTTCAGGATAATGTTATTATAGTAAAAGAGCCTTTTTTTCCTCAGGCACATGCCTTGGTGATTGTATGGAAAAAAGCCCTTTCTTGATGCTTGCGGCCGCTGTTGCGGCCCTGCTTTTCATTGCCATGCTGTTTTTTGCCCTTTCCCCGCAGGCTTCAGGGGAATTGAAGGAATTTTCCTTCAAGGATGCAGATTCAGGAAAGGCAATTTCAGGCCTGAGGATTGAATTCAGCCTTGCCGGCGGGAAAACAGTGTTGAAGATTTCAGGCTCTGACGGCACTGTGTCATTGAACGCGCCTTCAGGCAGAGTGAGGCTGAAAGTATTGAGCGCTGCCTTCAAGAAGGTTGATTTCGAGTTTGCGCAGGCGCTTGCAAAAAACGAGGTATTGCTCGGGAAAAAAGCAGCGTCAAATGGCAAAATGACATTTTACCTTACGGCTGCAGACGGAACTCCTGTAAAAAATGCCGCAATAATGCTGGGCTGCTCTAACGCGCTTGCTGAAATTCCTGAGAGCTCTTTCAGCACTGATTCAGGAAGCTTTTCTGCGGAAGCGCCTGAAAATTGCGGGATTTTTTCCGCAATTGTGATTGCAGACGGCTTCAGGCAGGCTAATTTTGCGCTTTCAAAATCAGGGCCTTTGGTCCTTGAAGGGCCGATTGCGCCTTCCGGAAAGATTGCTGCCTTCGCGTTCAATGACGGAAATTCCATTGCGTCAGGGGCGCTTTTGCACTTTTACCTCCTGGACTCAAAAGGCCTGAAGATTCAAAGGCAGGACTCGAACAGCGGGAGGGCAGTTTTTGAAGGCGTTGTCCAGGGAAGCTATTCTGTCGCTGTCTCTGATTCTGCGGGAAAATTCCTTCCGGCGCAGTCAAGGCTTTCATTGAATGCAGGAGAGGAAAAGGCAGTCAAGATCATGCTTTCCTCTAGAAAGTCCTTTGCGCTGAATGTCAAGGCATATGACAGCTCCAGCGGCGCTCTTCTTAGCAGTGCCGAAGTCCTGGTTTCAGAAAGCGGCAGCAATTCCTTTGCGGCTGCGGGAATGACAGTGAATGGAATTGCGCAGTTCAATCTTTTTGAAGGCAAGCGCTACAAACTTCTGGCATCAAAGGCAGGGTACAAGTCTTTCTTGAGGGAATTCCAGGCGCTTGGCGGAGGGCTTGAGATTTCAGCAATGCTTGAGAAATGCTCTGCTGCACTGGGCAATTGCGGAAAGATTGAAGTCACAGTGGTTGATTCTGAAGAAAATCCGGTTGAGAACGCAAGCGTCTTCCTTTCCGCAAAAGGCTCTTCTGAAAGCGCCTCGCTTTACTCTGAAGTTTCAGGCTTTGACGGAAAGGCGGTTTTCACGGGATTTGCGGCGGGAGAGTATTTTGCCACTGCAGTCAAGGCTGAAAAGAGCGCAAAGTCAGAAGACTTTGAAGTGGCCGAAGGCTCTGAAAAAAGCATTGGGCTAAAGCTCGGGCTTGCGCAAAAGAAAGTGACTGTCACAGTGATTGATCCTGAAGGAAGGCCTGTCGATGGAGCGGCTGTGGAATTGGTGCCTGTCTTTGGAGACTGCAATGCCTGCTCTTCAACAACAGGCCCTCAGGGAAATGCAGTGATTGAAATCCGCGCTGACAGGAAATTCTTTGTCAAGGCGGGAAAGGAAGGGTTTGCGGGATTCAAGGGCGCTGTCATTGACGCAGAAAGCAATGATGAAGCATTCGCGTTCTTGAG
>Ga0247841_10007301_pt1 | contig 16490 bp, 23 predicted proteins | sample LaCruzMarch2015__2_FD_192410 | JGI IMG/M metagenome (GOLD analysis project Ga0247841, IMG submission 192410) | Freshwater microbial communities from meromictic Lake La Cruz, Castile-La Mancha, Spain - LaCruzMarch2015_18m | ecosystem: Environmental > Aquatic > Freshwater > Lake | place: Spain... | reverse complement strand
TGACATATTAAGCCATTATAAGAGGTTACAGGAAGAGGCTTGGAAGTTGTTTGAAGGCGATAAGAATGCTAGTAATCTAAAGGCTGTTAATGATATAACTGGTAGCAAAGCAGACAGACTGGCTAAGTTGGGGTTCCTGAAAGAGAAAGCACAAGAGATAAGCATATCTGGTAAAACGGAGGTCAATATACCAGAATTAATCTTACTTGCTAGAAAGATAAGCGATAAGGTTTAAATAGTAGATAGATAATTAATCTATATGAAAAGAGGGTGTATAATTGATATAGAAACTGACGGTTTTGAAAAGACTTCAAAAATTGTTTTAGTTGGTTTATTAGATATTGATACTGGATTACGAAAGATTTATGATTTACAAAGAAGTGATTATGATGCAGTTAAGTGTTCTTTAAAAGAAGATTTTGAGAATTATGATATATTAATTGGTTATAATATTAAAGATTTTGATATGCCAATCATTAAAAACTTTTTTGGGTTAGAGTTCTATGGTAAATTGATTGATTTATATTTAGTAATTAAAAATAAGAAAGGGTTACTTAAATTAAAGTTAGCAAATTTTAAGATGAGAACAGTGGGTGAGGCTATGGGTTTAAGTGTGAGCAAAGGAACTATTGATTATAATGTATTGAAACGAGTAATGAATGAGACAGAAAGAGAATTGGTAATAGATTATCTTGTAAAGGATTTGAAAGTAACAGAGGGGATATTTAGGTATTTGGACAAATATTTCAGTGATTTCAAAGACTTTCTAAGTCCGAGGGATATAGAGATTTATAATCATTTTGCTTGTAATACCGGAACTTTTGCCTATAAGTTCTTATGTAGATTGATAAATGTGCCTGAAACTTATGGTGTAGCACTAGAAGAGAAAAAGAAATATGTTGGTGGTTATGTAATGGAACCCAGAACTGAATATGCTGAAAATGTTTATTGTTTTGATTTTAATAGTCTTTATCCACATATTATGATGATGGCCAACTTGTTTAGTAAAGGAGAATGGAAAGGTGGCGAATTTGAATTGAATGGGGCTTATAATGATAAGGAATGGCATATTATTTCTAAAGAATTGAAAAGGATTTACGATTTAAGAGTTGAATATAAAAAGCAGAAAAACCCAAAAGAATATGTTTTAAAGATAGTAATTAATACGATTTATGGATTAACTGCTAATCCAGTGTTCTTACAGTTTTATGATAAGGATTTAGCAGGAGATTGCACTAAGATAGGCAGAGAGTTATTAAAACGTGTTTGTAAAGGATTTGAAGAGAAAGGATATAAGGTACTTTATGGAGATACTGATAGTCTTTATGTAGAAGATGTCTTTAAAGATAAGGTTAAACTAACCCTGATTAAAGATGAGATAGTGGATAACTTAAGAAGTCTTTTTCCTTTCCCGGTTGATAGTTTTAAAATGGGATTAGACCACGAAATTAAAAGAGTAGTATTCTTTAGAAAGAAATTATATATGTTTCAGAATAGTGAGGATAAAATTGTAATTAAAGGGTTGCAGATAATAAAAGAGAATGCTACCGCTTTGAGTATGAAAATCTTTAAAGACCATATAGAGAACGCCTTTATTTCCACTGGAAAGTATCAATATACTTTTGAAGAGATTAAAAATTGGTGTTATAAATACTTAAAAGAAAACCCAAGATTGATTGGTAAGTGTTTAAATTTGAAACCATTGAATTATTATAAAGGCAAAACAAATATTTATTATAAGTTGAGTGAAATCTATGGTGAAGGAATGATGGTATTTATTCCTAACTTTAATAGAGGTGCGGGAAACGAGATAAAATATGTTCTATTAGAAGATGCTAAGGATATAGATGTTCAAGATATGTCAATAAGAAGCACTTTATTAGAACTAGCAGATTTCTGTTCAGAGAAAGATTTATTAACTAACTTTGCTATGAATGAAAAGAAGATAGATAGAAAAAATGAGGTATTAAGCAAATGGCTATAAAAATTCCTGAAATACAAATGTTGGATGTTAATTCTTTATTGATAGATAATAAAAATCCTAATTCTATGACACCTGGCGAATTTAATGCGTTAAAATATAATATGGAGAAATATGGCTTTCTTATACCTATTATTACTAACAAGGATTTAATTATTGCTGATGGAGAGCATAGATTAAAAGCGGCTAAAGAATTAAGTATGGAGAAAGTTCCGGTTTTAGTTTTAGAAGTTAGTGAGGTAGATAGAAAGATTTTAAGACAAGTAATGAATAAACTTAAAGGAACGCATAATCCTACGCTAGATGGTAGAGAGTTTGCTTATTTGATTGATAATAATGCTAAAGATGAACTAAAGAGATTAATGAATTGGGAAGATGAGGATATAGATAAATATTTAGCGAAACGAACATTAGGAGAATTACCACCGATTACGCCTGAGTATATGGAGGAATATAATTATGTATTAGTTTTCTTTAGGAACACAATAGACTGGAATATGGCTAAAAGTAAATTAAATCTGAAAGAGGTAAGAACTAATGAGGACGAGAAACGATTTAAAAATCCACGAAAAGGTGTTGGACGTGTAATAGAGGGCAAAGAGTTCTTAGAATTATTAAAATGAAGAATAAAGTAAAATACATTTGTGAAACCTGTAATAAGGAATTAAAAAACATAGTTCAATATTCTAAACATTTTAATGCAAATCATAATATCAGAGTAACTGGGCAGATAGTAGTTAAAGGTGATTATGTTAATGATTATTTATTAAAGAAGGACAAAATGAAACACAAAAACAGAAAATACAAATTAACAAAAGAAAGCATAAACTGGTTAGGAAAAACTCTATTTAGAATAGAAGCACTTATAGATTTTTCAGTCTTTAAAAAAGGAGAAAAAGGTGGATTTATAGAAAGTGAAGAAAATCTTAGTCAAGATGGAGATGCTTGGATTTCTGGAAATGCTCGGGTTTATGGAGATGCTCGGGTTTATGGAGATGCTCGGGTTTATGGAGATGCTCTAGTTTCTGGAGATGCTTGGGTTTATGGAGATGCTCGGGTTTATGGAGATGCTCTAGTTTCTGGAAATGCTCAGGTTTATGGAAATGCTCAGGTTTATGGAAATGCTCAGGTTTATGGAAATGCTCGGGTTTATGGAAAACTTAAATTAGAATTAGGTTTTTATTTTGGGTTTTTATTTAATAATGAGGAAGTTAAGAAGATTAAAACTAAAGATGGAGAACTTTTATGGAAATGAAACACAAAAACACAGAACAAAAGAAAGCAGAAAGGGCATTTAAAGATGGTTCTATGTATGAAGAAAACAAAGATACCCTTTTTGTAAAAGATGTAAAGAAACATTATAATAATTGTTCAGTAGATTTATGTCATTATGGCGATGGTTTAATTATAGGAATAGAACTGGGCATCCAATCAGAGCGAGAGCGAGTTTGTGAGATACTAAGAACATTTGATATTGAATGGTGTTGTTGTGATAATGAAATTATAGAAAGAGAAAAGATAGAAGAACTTCTCGCCAAAATCAATAGTCCGAATGAAACCCTTACTTGTCTAAAAGACAACGCAGATATAAACAGAATGAGAACTGGCTCGGACAAAATAAACTCGGAGAAGACAGAATGATAATGAATTGTATAATATGTAATAAACTATTTGAAATAGAGTGGTGCTTTTGGTGTAGAGATTGTCTTAAAGCAGATAAGGAGAAAAATGAAAGTCATAATACCCAGTTATAAGAGAGCCGATAGTGTAATCACTGGAAAGTATTTAACGAAAGCGATTATATGTTGTCCGGTAAGTCAGGCAGAAGATTATAAGAAACATAACCAAAATGAGTTATTGATTATACCAGATGAACTAGATGGAAACGTAAGCAAGAAAAGAAACTGGATATTAAATAATGTGAAAGATGATATTATCTGTATGATAGATGATGATGTAAGTGCGATTGCTATGTATGAGAACGATAAGAGGGTAATACTAAGTGAAGATGAGGTATATGACTTTATAGAGAAATATTCTGAGATTGCTAAAGCCGTTGGAACTTGTTTATGGGGTGTTAATTTATTAAAAGATAAGATTGCTTATCAAGAGTTTAGACCATTTAACTTTTTAGTCCCAGTGCTTGGGCCGTTTAGTGTTCATCTGAATAATCCGTGCAGATATGACGAAAGATTAATCTTAAAAGAGGATTATGATATGTCTTTACAGGTAATACAAAGATATAGGAAACTAATGCGAGTTAATAAGTTCCATTATATTGTTAAACAATATCGTGATGGAAATTCTGGTGGATGCACGAGTTACAGAAATATGGAGAAAGAAAAACAACAGATGGCTTTACTTAAAAGTAAATGGGGTAAAATAGTTCAAATACCGAAAGATGATATTAACCCTATTCTAAGAATGCCCATACCAGGAACATAATGGATTTAGATAAGCAGAGATTAATCTTTAAAGCGACTATCAGGTTTAAAGATTTCCTTCCGATTTTCTGGTTGAGTTATGATAAACCTAAACAAGTAAGTCATTTTGATAGGTGGGCAGATATGTTACAAGATAGTAAGAATACTGCGATACTAAGCGCCAGAAGACATTTAAAATCTACTGTGATTTATGCTTATCTTATGTGGCAATTGTTTAGAAGTGTTGAAGAGAATAGGGAAATATTATTTATTAGTCTAAAGGAAGATTTAGCAAGATACCATATAAGGAATTTAAAGAAACTGATTAGTATGAACCCTTATTTTAAAGACTATAAGGATTTAAGCAGTGCTGAAAGCGAGATACGAGGAACTTGGAGTAAATCTGAGATGACACAATTACAATTTATCCATAGAATTGAGCCATCTGGTATGGAGAGTTTAAAGAGAGGGCGACGAGCAGATATAATCATTTGTGATGATGTTTTAGCAGACCCTACTATTCAATTAGAGCCGGTCAAGATAGAGAAAGCCAACCGAATATTCTTTGAAGAGATTATGTCTATCCCAAGAGAGGGTGGAGAGGTGAAAGTAGTCGGAACAGCGCAACATAGTTCAGATTTGTTCTTTAAGTTGAAAGATAATAAGAATTTTACTTGGAGTTTTAATCCGGCTATCTTGAATGAGAAAAATAAAGAAGTTCTTTGGCCGGAAGTGTTTAGTTATGAGAGATTATTAGAGTTAAGAGATATAGAATTAGGAGAAAAAGTATTCAATAAAGAGTATATGTGTTCGCCTGTTTGGAGTGAGGATGCGTTCTTTACTAGACAACAATTAATGCCTTTAGTTGATGCTAATTTAAAGAATAGACTAGATGCAAATAAAAATAATAGGAAACGATTTATTGCTGGGTTAGATATAGGTAAACATTTACACCCAAGTCATTTGGCTGTGTTTGAACAAACAGAACACGGAACATTTACTCAGATATATAGCCACTTTTTTGATGGATGTGATTACAACAAGCAAGTTGAGTTCATTAATGCATTAGCAGAAAAGTTAATGATAGATGTAATCCGATTTGATAATACCCGTGGAGAGTTTGAGGGATTTATGGAGACAGGAATTTGCCCAAATAATTTGTGGGTGCCTATTAATTTTACTGCTAAGGAGAAATTTAGTATGGCGGCTAATTTTGAAAAGATGGTAGTCCAAGGCAAAGTAAAATTCATTAATGACGAAAGACAATTAAGAAGTATTCTAGCAGTAAATAATAATCTTGATGCTATGGAAACAGAAGAGGGTCACGGGGACGCGTTTTGGAGTATTGCATTGGCTTTGAGTGGAAGAGTTCGAGAGGCATATATTGCATAATTGTTTAAAAGGATTAACGAACTGACTACATAGATTAGGGTTTATTCTAACTACACAAAAACTGGTTCTTATAAGAATTGGGTATTTCAAAGTCTAATCTGCCGAAAAAGTATTTGTATCGGGTTGTATTCAATACATTAATTAAACGATGGAGGTTAAACAAATGAAAAACCTAATGAAAGATTGGCGAGGCAATAAATATATAGAAGAGAAATTGTGGTATGTCACAGATAATGGGAATAGGGTTCCTGTGAATTGTGATATGTGTTTAGAAAACCAAGCAGTAAGAAATTGCTGTACGGCAGAAGGAGATATAGGTAGGACGCACTGGCACGGTGGTGTCCATACGAAAGATGGAATAAAGAATTTATGTAGAAAGTGTGCTGATAAGGTAAATAAGAGAGATTAATTAGATGGGGACGAAAGTCCCCATTTATATTTATATAACCAATTAACCAATATATATAAATCAAATTAACAATAGATTTCTATGAAGATTAAAGAAGTAAAGGTGAAAGGTTACATTGGAGGAACTAAGGATGATTATTTTAAGGAGAGTTTTAAGGGTGAGATACAGGATGTTGTTGTCAAATGGCCGAAAGAATTAGGTGTTGTTCATCCGTTTAAGTTCGAGGATGCTGAGAAAGTCTATAAGCACTATGGATTAATTAATGGTGCAATAAATAAGATTGCTGATAACATCGTTGGAGAATTTACTGTTGATTGTGAAAACCCTAATGTTCAAGCGTTAGTAAATGATTTTATGAAGAACAGTAATTTTACTGTCAAGATACGAGAATGGATTAGAGAGGGATTAATTAAAGGAAATGGATTTCTTGAAATAGATTTGAAAGAGGCTAAGATAAGAGTAATCAATGCAAACAATATGTATGTGCGTAGGAACACGAAAGGTGAGGTTTTAGAGTATAATCAATATCTTGGAGATATGTCAAGATTTACACCGAATAGTAGAAAACTTATCACCTTTAAAGAAAACCAGATTGCACATTTGCCGATTAATTATATTTCTGATGAGGCATACGGATGGGGAATAATAATGCCTAATGAAAGATTGATTGAAAATATGATTAAAAATGAGCAAGACTTACATAAGTTAATTAGTAGAAAAGCAGGAGCACCTATCCACGTTAAGTTTGGGCAACCAGGTGAAGCAGTAAGTAAAACAAGTATAGATGATATGTCAAGTAAATTACAATATATGACTAATCGAACTGAATGGGTAACAGACGGAAATACTGAAATGAAGGTAATTGATTTCGGACAAGTAGGACAGAACTTAACAGATTGTTGGTTACAGGATTTCAGAGAATTAATTGCTGGAATGGATGTTCCCGAAGTCCTACTAAACAGTGGACAACTGAATGAGGGTATTGCTAAGGTGCAATTGGCAGGTTGGCAAAGAAAGATTAGGTCATACCAAGATTTGATTGAGGATATTATTAACAACAAAATTATAAAACCTTATCTTGAGGAAAATGGAATGAGTGGTGAAGAGGTTGATTTTATTTGGAACTTGCCTGGTGAAGAGGAAAAGAATTTGAAATTGACAACACTAAATACACTATTAGGCAATATGAGTACGACTGAAAATATGAAGAGATTGATACAAATAGAGATAGCAAAAATATTGAATATAACTGACTTTGATAAATACCTACCAAGCCCAGAAGAGGGTCTAGATGAACAAAATAGTGCAGACAATAGAGCATTAAAAATGGGTGAAGTAGAAGTAGCAGTAGAAAAGAAAGAAGTAGAGAAAAAGAAAGAGATGGATATTAAACAACCAGAAATTCCTAAAGCAAAAGCAAACACTAAAGCAATAGGGCATACACATATTAAAGAAAGCCAAGATATTACTCTAATGGAATGGGTAAATGTAGCAGAGGCTAATGTGTCTTATATAGACTTCCTTTCGACACTTATTGATAAGGTAAATAAAGATAAGTTTGAAGATTTATCTGCAATAGAACAAGCAAGAATTGAGCAAAAGACAGAGGAAGAGATGGTTAATCGTGGATTATTAACTGAGACAGAAGTTAAAAGATTAAAGTCAATATTAAGAAGTGGGTTCAGAAGAAATCAGCCATTAAGTCAAATTGTTAGTGATATAAAAGATGGATTAAATTTAAGAGATAGAGTTTATATTAAAGAAGATGGCTCAGAAGGAGTATTAGACAAAAAATATAGACCAGAATTAATAGCAAGAACTGAAAGTGTAAGACTAACTAATGAGGCACTTAAAACTATTTATCAAGACCAAGGATTAAAAGAATGGGCTTGGTTTGCAACTATTTCTGATAGAACGTGTGAGGATTGTATGGGTATGCAGGATAAAATCGTTAAAATAGGGGAAACCTTTACTTCTGATACAGGGGCTATGGCTAAACAACCACCATTACACGATAATTGTAGGTGTGTTGCGATAGGTGTAAAATGAACATAATGGAAAGGCCGTCTTGTAAAAAATGCGGACAACCTGCTTTTTGTATGTATAATGATTTATGGCTATGTGGCGAATGTTTAATGATATTAGATAATAAATTAAAAGAACATAAAAAGAAAATGGTGATGGAGTTAATAGAATGATACACATAGACCCAACGACTAGACAAAGAGTAGTATATTCTAAACATTGTGGTGATTTAATTTATGATAAATCTGGCGACCGAAGTGTAAGCACTGAGGATGTTCCGAATTTGGCCGCAGGTTCAGATTGGGGTGGTAACTTTGGACAGGCCGGAGTAATGGGTATGTTCGCCTGTTCTGAAAACCAATTACAAGGGACAGATGCAGATATTGAGAGTAATGCTAAATTACCTAATTTAACTATTAGAGGTAATCATCAAGGCACCCACAGGGAGAGGGTAATCAAACAATATGTTGGAAATCCCAATAGTGCTTAATACTGGTGAAGGACAAGTCAGTTTTATGACTAATAAAATAATAGGAAATCTAAATCAAATTCTTATAGATGCACCTGATAAAATAGAAGTATTAATTGAAAGTAAGTTAGGATATATTATATTGAAACGACAAAACATATTCGGTGTAAAGAATTATTCTATAAGAAATAGAGTAACAACACCAGAAGAAAATTTATTAGATTATTTAACTTTTGATAAATTTATGTTAAATGAGGAATTAATTATTACTATAATAGGGCAAAAAAATAAGGATGTAGTAGTAGTTTTAAGAGTTGATTAGTTATATAAACTATCTATCAATATTTAAATACATAAATAAGGTAAGTATTCTATGGCTAATGAACAATTATTTGAATTTTCTTATTCAGTTCCTATTGTAGAAAGTGGTTTTATGAATGATGATTTTATGATTGCAGGGACAGCAATCAATTCTGTGATTACTTCTAATAATCATAAATTTATTGCAGAAGAGTTACGTGCGAGTGCGAATACTTTAACTGGTGTTCCTTTATTGATAGACCACAGAAACGAAGTAAGCGCAATTAAAGGAAGAGTTATTCTAGGAGAATATGATGAGGAAAATAATAGAGTTAATTTTAAAGCAAGAGTAAAAGATGTAGAAATCAGAAAAATGATTAAAGATGGATTAATTAATTCAGTTAGTGTTGGAGCAACTGTTAAACATATTGATGAAGATGGTGATACTTTAATCCCAAGAGGAATTACATTTAAAGAATTAAGTTTAGTGGCAGTTCCGGCTGATAGTGGCGCGACTTTTAATATTGCTTTGAAAGAGGCATATAAATCTAAGCCAATAGAGAAAGCACTAGTAGAAGCACCTAAGATAGAATTAAAAGAGGAAAAAGTAGAAGTCAAAGAAGTAGCATTACCTGAAATTAAATCGGTTATAACAACCGAGCAGGTTTCAAATGAACTGAAAGGAGGTTTAGCGATAGAAATGGAAACACAAGAGAAAGTAGAAAAGGTCGTTGAAATGGACAAATCAGCAGATATGATGAAATCAATTACAGATGCACTTGCAAAACTTAATGATAAACTTTCAGCAATGGAAGGGAAAATGGCTATTAAGGAAGAAAAGAAAGCAGAAGTAGAGGAAGAAATGTCAGTTGGTAAATACAAAATTCAGCAAGGACTTGGTTCGATTAAAGGTTACTCTTTCGCGATAGTTAGATAATGGCATACACACCAACAGCAACTTATCATAATCCACTTGGATTAGTTCCGGGATATACAAATGAAGACCCTTGCATATTTACAGCAAGAGTTCTTAAAGCGGTATCTGGGGGTGAGTTCGTTATGTGTTCAGGAGCAACCACAGCAGGAAATTTAGGTTCAGGATTATCAACATTTACACCAGATGATTTCAATATTTGCCCATCAATTGATGGATATTGTAATGGAATTGCAGTGGCAAATGCAGATAGCGGAACAAAAAGTTATGTAGGAGTTGCTAGAAAAGGCTGTTACTTAGTTAGAGCAGGAGGACCTTGTTCCGGTGGATGTTCTGTATTCTTAAGTTCAGGAGGAATGGCATCAGCAGAAGCAGTTGGTTCGGTCAATATAATTGGTCGTTCTTTTAATGCAACTGATGAAGGACAATATGGACTTATCGCTTTGAATTGCTAATGGCATTTGAAAATGTTAAGGAGTTCATTCAAACAGGAGACGGTTCAGCAGGAGCATTATTAATACCAAAACTTATATTACCGCCACTTATACAGGCAGTAGATAAGGCTTTGATACCAAGAGAAATGGCTGCTATTGTAAAGTCTGGGTTCGAAGGTTCAAGTTTCAATATGAACTTAGTTACACCAAACAGCAATCAAGTTAGAGTTGTAGCAGAAGGAGCAGAAATTCCTTATGATGCAATCAGTTTTACATCAGTAACATTTACTCCAAAGAAATACGGAGTAAGCGTGCAAATCACGAGAGAAATGCTCGAAGATGCACAGTTCGATGTATTATCTGCAAATTTGATGGAAGTTGGAAGACGGTTCGCCGATAACGAAACAAATCTTATACTTACCGCTCTGGATGGAGCAAATACTACCGTCGCCGGTGGTGCTGCTATTACCATTGCAAATATAACTGCTGCAGACTTGGCTATTAATGACCAAGATTATAATGCAACAGATTTATTGATTGGTAATGAAGTTTTATCAGATTTAATGAATATTGATACATTTGTTGAAGCAGATAAAGCAGGAAATACAGAAATGATGAGTAGAGGATTTATAGGTAATATTTTCGGAAAAAGAGTTGCAAAGTTCAGCACAAATGCTGCACCAAGCGCCACTTATTCAAAATACGCTTATATGTTCGACCGAGCACAAGCCTACGGAATTGCCATCAAGAGAGATATCACAGTTGAAAACTTTACCAATCCTTTAAGAGATATGGAAGGGGCTGCGATTACTCAAAGACTAGATGTTCAATTACTTAGGTCAAAAGCAATCTGTAAGATAACAACAAGTTAAACAGTTTAAATTTTTTTATTTTGTTTTTTATTTTTTAAAAACAACAAGGTAGATAACACCGGAGCGTAGAATACTACGTGCAAAGTTATCACAATCAAATTAAATACAAACGGAGGATAATAAATGGCAATAACAACAACAGGAAGTGTAACACCAGGATGTGTTCCAGGAATGACTGGAAATCTACCTAGTGGAACGTATAGTATGGTTAAACCAACACTGCTTTATACAGAATGTAGCCCAGATAAATATATTGTCAGTATAACAGGAAGCGATTTGGCTTATTGTTATGGTGATGGAAAAGTCTATATGGGTGATGTAACAAATGGAGTAGGTGGTTCTACTTGGGCGCAGATATTGTAAAAAGCCATTTTAAAAATGGTTTATGGATAACGTATTATTAAATGTATTTGAAAGGAGGACACTATGGTAAATTGTAATAGAATAAAAGAATATATTTTCCCACAAACAAGTGTAGCAAGTTCTGATTATGTTGCTACCGGAAGTATTCTAACATTGTATTCACACGCTATTAATGGAGAGATTTTAAAAATACAGACTTTATGTAATTATGCAGGAAGTTTAATATTATTACAATCAGGGGCAAGAGCAATTGATGCTTATAGTCATACAGCAATCGCAAGTGGAACTGGATTATTGAGTTCAGTATCTTTTTCTAACACGACAGGAAGTTATGTTGTAAATGATGTGCTTAAATTAATGGTAAGTGGAACTGCAAGTGGAACAGGAGTAGTAATTGGGCCTGTAAGCGTTTTCTATAGGTAATAATCTATGGCAGATAGTCTAAGCACAATAGGTAGTATAGCAACTTTTATAACGAGTAGTTTATCAAACTTACCAGCAGGAGTGTCCGGTAATATGGTTCAATTCGTAGATGTTGCCAGACAATATGTTTCTCAATATACTGGTGTCTCCATAGGGTCTAATGCTATTCCAGAAAATTACCAAGGTGTTATTGTGAATTTAAGTATGGCTACTGCGTTAGATATGATTTCTTCGCAAGGTGCGGCAAGTTTAGCAGAATTGAGTTATGATGGAGGACAAATTCCACAATCTGCAAATGGATATAGACAATTGGCAGAAATGCAATTAAAAGTATTGGGCCGAGAGTGTGTTGTGGCTAGGAGTTTGTCTTGATAAGTAATGGTTTAACAAATGCTTTGAATTTCCTGATGAAAGAAGGAGGCAAACAGATTTCTGTAAAGTATTTTACGAATTCTATGGGTTCGATATATGATGATGCTGACACTTTAACTTTGTCAGGTAGTGTAGTTTGGACAAGTGGTATTGTTTTTGGTTTAGACCCAAATAGTTCTGAGGATAATTTATTATTAGAGCAAGGTAAAATAGGGACAGAAGATAAAAGACTTTATACTAATGGAAGTTTAATATATTCTAATAGAACTGGAAGTATATACCAAACTAAGATAGGTTTGGGTAGTCCTGGAACGGATTGGTTTAGTTTAATACTAAATGGTGGCGACAGTGAAGAAACAAATAATGTTGCTGTTTATAAAAAAGCATATATAAGAAGATTAACTACGGGTTCTTTAGTGGGTGAATAATGGTATGGATTAAATCCTCTATGTATTCAAGCAAAGAGGAAAAAGTCAATATAACTGTCGTTGGATTGGCTGAAACAATACGAATGCTGAAAGAGGCATATAAATTAGTTCCAACTTATACAGGGATGACTATAGTTAATGCAGCAGATTTGTACAAAAACGAGGTACAGGCGAGTATAATGGGCTTACGTGGAGAATATCGTTCGGTAGATACAGGTGCTTTTGCTAATTCTTTAAAGATTATGCCGGGCGATGGAGGTTTAATTGTTTATACGGATATACCTTATGCCAAGTGGTTAGAATATGGGGTATCTGATAATCCGGCTAGACAATTAAAGACAGGGCCGAGAATGCACTTTACTAACACTTTGTTTAATGTTAAACCTATGATAAAAGATATTGCTAAAATGAACATAAAGTCTTGGGATGAAGAGGTTGATAAATTAGGAGTTCATATTAGTTGATTATATAACAAGACTATCAATATATATAAATCAAGTAACAGTTAATTAATAGTAGTCCAAGCGAGGATTATTAGGAAACCAAAGCGATGGCAGTAACAAGTGCAAATTTTATAGCGGATGTATTATATTTTATTAAATCTAGTTTTTCAACTATTACTGACCCTATCCAATCTGCTCGTTCTACTGGCAGTGGGTTTATAATGACAAGTTATCCTCAAAGATTAGTTCAATACCCGTTAATAACAATCAAAGTTATTAATCAAAATGCTACTAGAGCAGGAATGCAAACAGAGGCTATGGATGTAGAAGTGACTATTGAAATAAGAATATGGGCAAGAAATCAAAAAGAAAAAGATGATTTGGCTAATCAGGTTTATAAGAAATTAAGAGATTTACAATTTACTGCATCTACTGGGAGTGAAGTAAATGGAATACACGATTTTACTTTAAATTCAGCGACGGAAGTCGATGAGCCGGGTGAAGGAAACCCTAAAAGTAGAATAATGCAAGTGAGGTATAAATTTTACGATATAGCATAATGGCACGACCAAAAGGAATACCACAATCAGAAGAATGGAAACAAGAGCAATCTAAAAGATTTAAAGGTAGAGATAACTCTGCTTGGATTGGAAAGAGTATTGCTACAAGAAAGCAACGCATAAAAGAAGGCAAGATAATTTATCATACTGGGGAAAAATCAAGGAACTGGAAAGGTGGAAAGTGTCAAAAAAATCAAGCATTCCGAATGACTAAAGAATATAAAATCTGGAGAAGCAGAGTTTTTGAAAGAGATAACTGGACTTGTCAAACTTGTCAAAAGAGAGGTGGAATAATTGAAGCACATCATATTAAACCTTTCATAAAATATCCAGAATTAAGAGTAGAAATAAATAATGGGGTAACTCTTTGCAAAGAGTGCCATAGACTAATTAAAAAATGATATTAATTAAATACACAAAGGAGGTTAAAAATAAATGGTAAGATTTAAGAGTGACCAGAACAAAGTTCTAATTGCTTACGAAAGCGGTACATATGGAGTTACATCTGGAAATGCCTATTGGGTTGGACAAGTTACTGATGCTTCTATTGAAGAGGCACAGAATTTATTAGTAAATAGATATCTTGGAACAGCCAGTAGAAATTACGGAATGATAGCACAAGGACCAAGAGATATTACTGGAACAATTACATATCACCCTTCAGATATGAAGTTAGTGTTTTTTGCAATCGGTTCAGTAGCATCAAGTCAATCCGCTAAAACAGGAAAGCACACAGCGACAGAGATAGGAACATCGAATTGGTTAAACCCTTTTGCACGTGGTACAGGTGCATTAAATGGACCGGTTTCATTTACAATTGAAGATAGCAAATCACAACCTATTGCGGATAAAAACTCAATAAGACGTGTCAAAGGAGCAGTTATAAATACTGCAACATTGACTGCTACCCAAGGAGAAAAAGTAACTGTTGAAATTGGTTATAATGCACAAGATTGTGTCTATACGTCAGGAAATACTGGATTTGGTGTTGTTAATAACATATTATCCGGTGTTACACCTTATTTATGGAACAATTGCAGTTTAACATTAGCAGGAAGTACTATCCCAACAGCAAAAGAAATCAGTTTGGAAATCAATAATAATATTGAAAGCCCACATTACTTGAATGGTTCAAGAGTAGCGAGTACGCCTTTCGTAGGAAATAAAGATTATAATTTGTCTATCACTATGGACGCAGATGCAGAAGTAACTAATTTTATGTATGGTATCTATCAAGCAAATACAGCATTCAACGGAACATTCGATTTGAATGCAGACGTTGCAACAACAGGTAGTAAACATACAACATTCATATTAAGTGGATGTAAGATTAATACTTTCGAATTGCCTAGCCCAAGTGAAGGGATAAATGAAAGCACTTTGGAAATACTCCCACAATCAATTTCAGCCACAGAATACAGTATAGGAAGTTCTTATACTCCGTGGTAGAATTGAAAGGAGGCAAATGGAAACGAAAGAAGTAGTAGTAAATGGGAAATCCTTTACAATTAAGGAACTCTTAGCGGTAGATGTAGAAGATATTAACTGGGAAGATAAAAAAGAAGCAGTTAAGAAACAAATTCTATTATCTACTGGTATGAGTGAAACTGACTATTCAAAATTGACGATTAAAGAAAGACTTGCGTTAATTAAAGGGATAACAGAACTTAATTTTGGGGATTTTCAGAAGCCCAACCCAAGTTCAGAACAAAATTAATAATTTGTGAGAAATTTGGTTGGGATTTAGAACAAGTGAATAGGCTTACTACTCGTGAGTTTCAAGGAATAGTGAAACACATAAATAGGGAAGTAAAAGAAAGTAAAAAACGAATGAAAAATGGCAGACACTGAAATAGCAGTATTATTTAAAGCGATTGACAATATGTCAGCAACTATGAAAAGCATAGAAGGAAAACTAGATATTGCTAATAAAGGTATTAGAAAACAAACAGAGGCAACGACTAATACATTTGATAAACAAATGGGTTCGATGCTTGTTTTAGGCCAAGCGGCTAATCAGGTTGAAGGTATAATGACTTCTTATAATAATTTACAACTTAGATTAGAGAACGCAAATGATAGATTAATGAATGCACAAGACCGATTAACTAAGGCGACTTCTGGATATAATAAAGTAATGAATAGTGGCACGGCAACTGCCCAAGAGATGAAAGATGCTCGAATGGAGTTAGACCAAGCGACTAGAGGTTTAGAGATTTCAGAAAATAATTTAGCAAGAGCCAACGGAATGGTGGCAGGAACTTATATTCAAATAGGATTACAGATAGGTTCGTTACTTAAACAATTGCCTGTATTAAAAACTGCTATGGCCGAAATGATGGGTGTTGCTACTGTGACAACTGGCGGATTTTTCTTAGTTGTTGCGGCAGTTGGTGCATTGATTTATGGTTTAACTGAATTAACAGGAAAAATTGGTGAAGTTAGAAAGAGTTTAGAAGATATGCCTAAAACATTACAAGAGTTTGATGATATAATGGCCGACATAGAAGATAAATTCCAAACAATAAAAGAGGCATCAGATAGGGTTGCTCAAAATCTTGGTTTGAGGGTCGGTAAATCTGAGGATGAGGCAAAACTAATTGCTGATATGGCTAAAAACGAGGCATTAATGGCCGAACTTGATGCTAAGAGAACATCAACA
>Ga0247841_10007300_pt1 | contig 16491 bp, 18 predicted proteins | sample LaCruzMarch2015__2_FD_192410 | JGI IMG/M metagenome (GOLD analysis project Ga0247841, IMG submission 192410) | Freshwater microbial communities from meromictic Lake La Cruz, Castile-La Mancha, Spain - LaCruzMarch2015_18m | ecosystem: Environmental > Aquatic > Freshwater > Lake | place: Spain... | reverse complement strand
AAGAAGAGATAAAAGAAGAAGAAGAAGTTAAAGAAGAAGAAGAAGTTAAAGAAGAAGAGATAAAAGAAGAAGAAGAAGAAGAGGTAAAAGAAGAAGAGATAAAAGAAGAAGAAACTGAGACAGAAGAAGAGATAAAAGAAGAAGAAACTGAGACAGAAGAAGAGATAAAAGAAGAGGTTAAAGAAGAGATAAAAGAAGAGGTAAAAGAAGAGGTTAAAGAAGAAGAGATAAAAGAAGAAGAAACTGAGACAGAAGAAAAGATAAAAGAAGAGGTTAAAGAAGAGATAAAAGAAGAGGTTAAAGAAGAGATAAAAGAAGAGGTTAAAGAAGAGATAAAAGAAGAGGTTAAAGAAGAGATAAAAGAAGAGGTTAAAGAAGAAGAACACGAAGTATATAATAAAATTAGAAAAAATATAAATCTAGAGATAGAATCATTTGACAAAATTTTATTAAAAAATGTAAAAAAAGAGAATAAAACTTGTTTTATTAATAATTTTTTGAATGATAATTTAGATTATTATTACAAATACGTTAATAATTTTTATTTTGAACAAGAAAAATTAGAAGAGAATAATTTTGAAGGACCAACTGGATTTATTTATATTGATAACCTTTTAAAAATTAAAGAAGAAAAAAATATAGTTATTACCAAGGATAATTATGTTGTGAATGATAAAGAATTATTTAGAGAAATTTTGAGTGAAATTTGTGATGAAATTATTAATAAGATAAATGATGAAATAATTATACTTGAAAAAGAAAAAAATAATTTTATCTTTCTAGAAAAAGATGAAAATATTGAAAAAGAAATTATAACTATTAATAAAGAGATAGAATTTATCAACGAAATTAATCCAGAAATTAAATTTGAATATCATACTTTTGATAATACTAATATTAATTTAGTTGAGGAAGAAATAAAACCTATTATTCATTTAGAAATATTAGATACAAATATTGATTGTAATAACAATTTAAATTTTATTGAAAGCGTAGAAGAAATAAAAACTGAAATTATACTTGAAGATAAAATTAAAGATGAAGATTTTATAATAGAAAATAATATTAAAATAGAAAAAGAGAACGAAAAAGAAGAAAATTTATTAATAAAGGAAAATGAAGAAATTAATTGTGAAAATAAAGATCAAATAAATTATGAAAATATTGAAAAAGAAATTAAATTAGAATTAACCTTTCACAATAAAAAAGATTATGAATCTACTATTATAGTAGACGAAAAAGTGAAATTAATAAATCTATTTGATATAGAAGATGAATATATAGAAGTTATACAAGAATTAAAAAATGATATTAATATATTAAAAGAAGTTAAACTTGAATATTTAAATAATGAAGAAGAAATAGAATCAAAAATAGATATACCTGAAATAAATAATAATCAGGAAATAAAAAAAGGTGATTCTCCTTTATTAGAAATAGAAAATAAATTTATAGATGACAATCATGAAGAAATTAAAAAAGTTGATATCATTAAGGAAATTAATGTTGAATATTTTTTAAATGAAGATGATGAAAAAAAAGATGATGAAATAGTATCATTAATAAAAAAATATGAAGTTATTAATCCATCAACTTTACTTGAAATAGAAGATGAATTTAATGAGATGAAAAAAGAAGAAATTAAAAATGTAGATATTACAAAAGAAATCAAATTAGAATTTTTTTCTAATGAAAGATATATCAAACCACATATAGAATTATTAGAATTAAATGAATCATTACCTACAAATACTTTAATAATTAAAGAAAGTAATATTAATACGGTTATAGAAGAACAAATAGAAACTCAAAATATTGAAAAAGAAATCACATTAGAATTAAACAAAGTTGATGAAATATTAGAAGAAATTATTAAATTACCAAATATTGAAACACATACAGATAATATTCCAATTATTAATGAAATCCCACTTACACTGAATACAGATTTTGAAAATAAATTAGAAAATATTATAAAAGAAATTAAATTAGAATTGTCTAAAGATGAAATAAATGAAAGTAGAAATGATATAATTTCTTATTATATTCAAAAAGAAATAATTTTAAATATTATTGAAACTCAAAATAATACCAATAATTTTGTTAAAGAAATAGATTTAATCAGATTAGATAATAAACAAAGTATAAATAATAGTGAATTTGAATATGAAAATATAATAAATATAGAAGAAGAAAAAAATATAATACAAAAGGTAAATATTCCTTCAATCAAATATTTAAATTCTTATGTAATGAATAACGAAAACGAATATTGGAAATTATATTATAATGAATTGATTTGTAAAGATACTTTAAATACTTTTAAAATTTATTTATATATAAATTATAATAATGAAATAAAAATTTTACCTGTATTAACTAACAATTATAATCAAGATGTAATAAAAGGATTAATAGAAGAAAGTAAGTTATATAATAATTTTACTATTGAAGCTTTTATTCACATTAAAAATACAAACTCAAATGTGAATAAAATAAAATACAAATTAAAGTTAGTAAATACTAATGATATAACAGAAAAACTTGAATATAAATTTTATTTTAATAGTAGATGGTATGAATACTATAATAAAATTACAAATAATCAAAATATGCTACAAACAGGATTAAAATTTTTTAATAATTCAGGTTTTTATGATGGAGAAAATTTTATCTTATTTGAAGAATGTATTCCAATGCTTACAAAAATAAATTATAAATTACTTAAATAATTTAAACAAAAGAATAAATATAAAATGACCTCTAATACTGTTTTAATTTTAAATGAATTTAAGAAAGGATTAATTTCTTTTTTTGATGAATTAATTGAACAATTTCCAGAACAAGGAGACTTAGTAGTTATTAGAATATTATTAAAAGACCAATTACCAGTAACTCAAATTATGAATTATTTTATTGCTAATGTGTTACCAGAAAAACAAATGGTCAAAGAAAGAAATCAAAAATTTTTTACTGAAAGTAATGCATTATTTGGATTGTTAGGAAATGATAGAGCCAATAATCTAAAAAATATTTGGAAATCACCGAAACTTGATAAAGATGATAGAGATGTAATGTGGAAATGGATTGATACCTTCATTATGATGGTAGAAAAATATCAAAAAAATATGGAGAATTAGAATTTAAATTTATATTAATTTAAATTCAATAATATTGATAGTATACATATTTACAAAATCATTAATTCAGAAACAGACCAATCTTCATATTTATTATTAGGTAAATGTCGTCTTATAATCAAAGGTAGATTTTTTGTATTTAATTCTTCAGTAGCTATTTGAATTGGATCGAATCCATTAAATTTAATATTAGTTTTTGCTCCCATACTTATTTGAACAGCTCTAGTTCCAATTAGTCTAGCTTTTTCAAATTTTGTTAAATAGGGTAAAGTGACCCTTTTATCTTTATCAATTTTTTGTTGTTTCTTATCTTTTTTTGAATCTTCTATTATTTCATCAGTTTGTAAATCGATTATAATTTCTTCCTCTTTTTCAATAATAACTTCTTCTTCAGGTTTTTCTTCATTATTTTCATATTCTATTACAGGTTGTTCTTCTTCATCAAAATCTTCAACTTCAGAATATTCTTCAACATCTTCCTCCACTTCATTATAATCATAACCTTCATCATCACTCATTTTACACAAAATTTATTATTTTTTATGTTAAAACTCAATTTTAAAATTGATATAAATAAGATTATTTAAATTAAATATTATGGGAATCAAAGGATTAAATGATATTATTAAAAAATATTGTCCTAATATTTTAAAAAATGAAATAAAGTTATCTGAATATACTTATAAAAAAATAGCAATTGATACAACATTATATATGTTTAAATATAAAGCCATCTTAGGAGATAAATGGTTAAATGGATTTCTTAACTTAATTATTTGTTTAAGAAAAAATAATATACATTGTGTATTTATTGAAGATGGAAAAGCTCCTGCAGAAAAATCAAATGAAAGAAAGAAAAGAGCAGAACAAAAAGAAAAATTAGAAAATAAAATATATGATATTGAAAGTGCACTAAATAAATATTATAATACAAATGAAATAGATGATATATTATTAAAAATTTGTGAATCTGAAAATAATGATAAAATAAAAAATCTTTTTAGAGATGATTTATCCAATATAAAAACTCAAACTTTTAATATTAAAATTTGTGAAGCATACTTTAGAAAAGTTCAAAATCAAAACGTAAAGATAGAAGAAAATGATTTTATACTGATAAGAGAATTATTTAAATATCTTGGAATTCCTTATTTTAAATCTGAAAAAGAAGCTGAAACAATGTGTTGTTATTTAGCATCTCATGGATATGTAGACGCTGTTTTATCAGAAGATACTGATGTGTTAGCTTATAAAACTGGAAAATTTTTAACTAAAATAAATACTTCGAGTGAAACTTGTATAGAAATAGATTTTTTAGAACTTATAGAAAATTTAAATTTAGATGAAGATAGTTTTTTAGATCTATGTATAATGTGTGGAAATGATTATAATGATAATATCAAAGGTATTGGACCTGATAAATCTTATAAATTATTAAAAGAATTCAAAAGTATTGAAGAGATTGAAAAAATAATAGATATAAAAACTAAATTAAATAAATATGATACAAGTATATTAAATTATAAAAAAACAAGAGAATTATTTAGTGTTCCTAAAGAGTTTAAATTTAAAATTCCTTATTGTGATAAACCAAACTTTTCAAAGTTGGAAGAATTTTTATTTGTAAATAATATTAGAATGGATATTAATAATTTAAAGAAATTTTTTAAAACTCCAGAAATAAATATTGAAGAATAAATAAATGAGTGAAGATAGTATTGAAAAAACTTTGGAAAAATGGCACAAATATAAAGCTGAACTCTCTGAATTAGAGAAAAAAGTTCAAAGATACAAAGATAAGGTTGAAAAACATATGAATAATGAACAAACCAACAATTTAACTACAAATAATTTTTCAGTTTCTAGGGTAAATTGTAGTAAAACAACAGTATCCAAAAAAGAAGTTCCAGAAGAGATATGGAATAAATACTGTAAACGAAGTAAATATTGGATGTATACATTAAAACAAAAAAAGTAATTTATATAATTAATTATTATATAAATTATGACTGGTAAAATTACTATAATAATAAATGGAGAATTTTATAAAAAAGAAATACATCATTGTTTATGGCGCGGAGATGGTTCAATAGCTCGTTCTAATGGACCAATAATTAATTATATTGCTTTTATTTTAAAAAATAAGTTTGAAAAAGATAATATAAAAAGTATTTTTTTACCTATGAATACAGATGGAAATGTTAAAGAAGATACAATCAAACAACATTTAGATTATCTTAAAAATGAAAATATAAACATTGAAGATTATAAATTAATTATAGGAACTTTAGCTCAACATTTAGAATCAGATAATTTACAATATCTGTATATTCCTTTAGATGATTACAGATTTGCGCATGGATATAATTTTGAAGATGAACCTTATTTTTTAAAATGGGAAGATAAAATTTCCAAAGCTTTTTGGAGAGGTGAATGTTCTGGAACAATTTATGATGATCAAAATGAGTTAGTAAGAATAAGAACTGTTAGAGAATTATTAAACTTTGAATCAGCTGATGTAAAAATGACAAATGCATGGGGTTGGGCTAATGGAAAAAATCTTCCAGAAGAATATTTTGTGCCATCAAGAGTTTCATTAGATGAAATGTTTAAATACAAAATTTTTATGATTATAGATGGAAATGTAATAGCTTCTAATCATATGTGGGGATTTGCCACCGGTTGTGTGCCTGTTATAATTTCAAATGCAAAATGTTGGTTTATAGAATATTTAGAACCTTTTGTTAATTATATTCCAATAAAATATGACTTATCAGATCTTAAGGAAAAAATAAGATGGATTTTAGATAATGATGAAAAAGCTAAAGAAATAGCTGAAAATGCTTTTAAATTTTCAAAAAAAATATTTTCACCTTCTTTTCAACAAAAATATTTAAATGATAAAATTAATGAAATATTAAAATAATTTCTATAATAAAAATGGAAAATTTAACAACTGAACAATGGCAAATAGTAGGATATTATTCTGCCATCATTATCTTCTCTATGATTTTGGGGTTTTTTTTTAAAAATAGAGTGGGTTTTCTTGTAGGTCTTAATCTTGGTTTAACTATTGTTTTAGGATTATGGTTATTAAATGGTAAAGACACCTGGAATAAATCTTCTAAATAATTTTATATTTTTAATGATATAAAATTATAATTTACTTAGCGGCAGCAGCAGTAGCATTAAAGTGGGGTTGGATCACACGTTGAAGATAATAATAAGTGAGAGGCTTATCAGACTTCTTAGCGTCAAAGTTTAATAACTTTGATAATTTGTCATCAGGAAGAATTTGACGACGATCTTGAGGATTTTGAAGATTATGTTGCTTTACATAATCGCAAATAAACTTGGTGACTTCAACACGTGAACGAAGTTGAGAAGGTTCCCAGTTGGCAAACTTTGCCATCTCCTTGGAAATAGGAACTTGCTTCATAAATCCCGAAGTAGTATTCTTTTGACGATTAGAACGCTGTCTTTGTTTAGATACACGTAAAGTATCAGATTTAAGAAGTTTAAGTCTCTTGCCAACTTGTCTTAAGAACTTAACTCCAGTACCTTTCTTCTTATCAGTAGAAGAACGAATAGATTCAATCTCAGTACGAATGGCATCGACTAAAGCATCAAACTCGGTCTCAACAGTTTCACGAGTAGGAACACGTCTTTGCTTAGGTTCAGAACTCTCTTGTTGTTCATCCTCAGTATGGTCAGGTTGAGGAACAGGTTCTTGTTGAACAGGTTCTTGTTGAACAGGTTCAACTTCCTTGCGGGAAGTTCTCTTAGTTGTTTTTTTAGTTTCAGTTTGTTGAGGTTGGACTTGTTGAGGAGTAGAAGATTCTTGTGATTTAGTTGTTTTCTTAGAAGTAGTCTTAGTAGTTTTAGTTGTCATTTTTTATAAAAGCAGTGTGTCTTTAAACCATTTTAATTAAAAATAAAAAATCCAACTTTTCTAGCTCTTTTTTAAATTTTATTTTAATTTTTTATTTAAATAAATGATTCAAAATTTCATTTATTATCTTTCAGTTTTGATAATTTGTTTAATTAATATGTTTTCTATAATGAATCCAAAGTTAAATAATAGATTTACATCTATCTTATTATTTGTCTCTCTTATAATTTTTATTTACGGAAATTATAACTTATTGTATTATCATTCAAAAGATGAAAAATATATTTATGTAAAACCAAAATACAAACCAATCGTTATAAGTTGGGATAATCCACTAGCTCAAAAAATAATTTAATTTTTTTTTCTTATAAATAAAATGCAAGCTTCTAACTTAATTTATTATATTGCTGTTTTACTCACTGTAATTGGTGGTATTAACTGGGCTATTGTGGGTTATACTAATTTTGAAACTAATCTTGTTGAAAAAGTTAACGAATTAACTTTCAAACATCCTACTTTTTCTAAAATTGTTTATTCTTTGGTTGGTATCTCCGCTGTAGTTATTCTCGTTGGTAATGTTATGTTGTACAATAAACATCATCTTGAACTTCCTTTTCAATCTCAATAAATAATTTATTAATTTAATATAAATTAATACTTTTTCTGTTAATAAAAAATAAAATTGATTTAAAAAGTTTGTTCTATTATAAAATATAATAAAATGTCTCACATTGAAAACACTCAATTAACTAAAGCATCTGGCTATAACATTAACAGAATTATTTTCTCTAAGCATCAAATTGGAAATGTCCCAGGTTCCTCATTTACATACAAAAGAATTAATATTTCAACTAAAAATCTCGATGGAAGTATTGGTGAGTTAATTGTCCCCACTGAAAGATGTTTCTCTTTTGGTGTAAGCGAAAATTTAAGTCAAGATAAGAAAACTGTAAATGGATATGTTTTACCTTTATGTCTTTGGACTAAGGACGCTCCTACTAATGCTGAAAAAGAATGGGTGGATACATTTGATGCAATCATTAAAAGATGTGCTGATCATCTTCTTTCTCATAAAGATGAACTTGAAGAATATGAAATGGAAGATGCTCATCTCAAAAAATTGAATCCTCTTTACTGGAAGAAGGAAAAGGGAAAGAGAGTCGAAGGACAAGGACCTACTTTATATGGAAAATTAATTCAATCCAAGAAATTGGATAAAATTATGAGTATTATTGAAGATGAAAGAGGAAATCCTATTGATCCTATGGCAATTAAAGGTAAATATTGTTATGTAAAAGCTGCCATTAAGATTGAATCAATCTATATTGGAAGTGGTAATAAATATTCAATCCAAGTTAAATTATACCAAGCTCAAGTTAAATTGTTAGACTCTGGAATGAAGAGATTATTAAAACCAGATTCTGAAGATGATGTTTCTTTTAGTTCTTATAATCCTATGTTAGAAACTTCTAATGAAAGTGATGATAGAATGAATGAAATCTCTAGAGATGACGACGATGATACAGGAAGTATTAGAGGAAGTGATGATGAAGATGAAAAAAGTGAAGAACCAGCCAAAAAAGTTGTAAAAAAAGTTGTAAAGAAGGTTGTAAAGAAGGCTCAATAAAAAAATTATAAAATCATACTCTATTTAAATATAAATTTTAATAAAATTATTAAAATTTAAAATTGATTATTTAAAGATATAACTTTAAAACAAAAGATGACAAGACAAAAAAAAGATGTTAATGCTCCTAAAAGACCCTTATCAGCATATATTATTTATTGTCAAGAACAAAGAGAATCTTTGAAGAAAAAGAATCCTGACATGAAAGCAACTGAATTAACTTCTCAGCTTGGAAGTATGTGGAGAACCTTATCTGATGATAAAAAGAAACAATATCATACCAAACATGAAAAAGAAAGAGAAAGATATCAAAGAGAAATGAAAGATTATAATCCTCCTCAAAAAGAAGAAAAAGAAGAAAAAACTTCTAGAAGAAAATCTAAAAAAGACACTTCTTCTACTAGACCTAAAAGAGCTCCTTCAGGTTATATTATCTTTTGTCAAGATAGACGTGCCGAAGTTAAAGAAGATAATCCCTCTTATGGTCCTAAACAAATTACTTCTAGATTAGGTGAAATTTGGAGAGAATTAGATGATGAAACCAAAGCTGGTTATAATAGAAGATCTAGAGAAATGTATCCTAAGACTGAATCTCTTCATGAAGAAGAGGTTGAAGAAGTAGAGGAAGTTGAAGAACAACCTCAAAAGAAAGAAAAACCTAAGAAACAACATAGAGGTGGAAGAAGAAGACAACAAGATGAAGAAGATTTAGAGGATGAATAAATAAAATTTTAATTTTTTTTTAATTAAAATTTTAAAATTGAATTTCAATTTAAAGTATTATCTATTTAATAAAATGTATATTAATACTGATATTAAGAAAGAAGAATTAAAAAACCAAGAATATATTAAAGTAACTGATTGTGATGATGCAAGTAATTTAGAAGTTTATTCTTATGTTGAATGCGATGATACTAAACCTGATATTGTAAAAAGTTCAAGAGGATTAATTTATCATCAAAATGAATTAATTGTTAAGACTTTTGATTACACTCCAGAATACACTCTTGAAGAAAAGGATAAATTTGAAAATTTGTTAACTGGTAATTTTTCTAATTGTAGATTTTTTAAAGCATTGGAAGGAACTATGATTCGTTTATTTTATTATAACGAATGTTGGTATCTTTCAACGCAAAAAAGATTAAATGCTTTTCATAGTCGTTGGGGTTCTGAACATAGTTTTGGTCAATTATTTATCCAAGGTTTAGGAAATGAATATCATACCAATGCAAGTTTAAGAGAAAAAATTTCATATACTAATTATGATGAATTGTATAAAAACTTTTTAAATCTATTGGATAAAGAAAGAGTTTATGTATTTTTTATTCAAAACTCTGATGAAAATAGATTAGTTATTAAAAACGGTAAAGATACCAAATTATACCATATTGGAACCTTTTATGATAAATGTAGACAATTTACTCTTGATAATGATATTTTTATCACTCGTCCTAATGAAATTAAATTTCAAAATTTAGAAAGTCTTTATAATTATATTAATTTTAATGAAAGTAGTAATAACTTTGGTATTATGGCTTTCTTACCTGATAACAAACAATTTAAGATTCTTGATATTAAATATAAAAATATGTTAAATCTTAGAGGAAACGATCCTTCTGTTTTGAGAAGATATTTATTTGTACGCAATACCAATGAAAAAGTTGATTTTATTAATTTATATATTGATTATGTTGATGAATTTAAAAATTTAGAAAAAAATATTGTATTATTGAGTAAATATATTCATCGTAAATATGTAGAAAGATTTATTAAGAAACAATATGCTGCAGTATCTCCTGCAGAATATCAAATTGTGAGAGAATGTCATGGATGGCACATCTCGGATAGAAAAAATAATATTGTCACTTTAGAAAAGGTACAAGAATTTATTAACAAACATGATCCTCAAAATCTTTATAAAATTTTAGTAATTGATACTGAATTTTAAATATTATACTAAATATTAAATTTAAAAATGATTAATTTAAAAATAATTAATCATTTTAAAAGATGGATGAAGTAAACATTTTATTTATTGGTGATCCTCATATTAAAGCAGACAATATACCTGAATCTGATTTATTAATTAATGATATCATTTCTAAGATTAAAAATATAAAACCTGATTTATGTATTATCGGAGGTGATTTAATGCATTATCATGAAAAATTATATACTATACCTCTTAATAAAGCATATGAATTTGTTAAAAGATGTTCTTACGAAGTTCCAACTTATGTTTTAGTTGGTAATCATGATATGATTAATAATCAACAATTTTTAACCGAAAATCATTGGATGAATGGTATGAAAACTTGGAAAGAAGATGTTCATATTATAGATAAGGTTAAACATATTTCTTTAAAAAATCATAACTTTATGCTTTGTCCTTATGTTTATCCTGGAAGATTTGTTGAAGCTTTAGATACTATTAAAGAACAATTTAATTGGAAAGATGCAAATATTATCTTTGCTCATCAAGAATTTAAAGGTTGTAAAATGGGTGCTATTACATCTATTGAAGGTGATGATTGGAATGAAGAATTTCCTATGGTTATTTCTGGTCATATTCACAATAAACAAAAACCTCAAAAAAATATATTTTATCCTGGTTCAAGTATGCAACAGGCTTTTGGTGAATCCGAAAATAATATAATTATTAATGTTAAAATAAAAAATAATGATATAGAAATAGAGGAATTAGAACTAAATCTACCAAAGAAAAAAATTATTAATATTGACGTCTCAAAATTAGATGATTTTAAAATTAAAGAAAATACACCTGATAAAATTCGTTTAACAATTACAGGTGATTATGATGAATTCAAAACCTTTAAAAAGACTGAAAAATACAAAGAATTAAATGATAAAGGAGTTAAAGTAGTTTTTCGTCATAAAAAAAATAAAAATATAGAAGTTAAACACGAACTTAAAGATGTGGTGGATTTTTCTAATATTTTAAATAATTTAGTTAGCAGTTCAAAAAATGTTAATTTAGTTAGAGCCTATGAATATATAATTAATAATAAAAAATTAAAACAAGAGGATATTTTCTTTTTATAATATAAAATGTATAGAAAGCAAGTAACTATGATTGATGATTTGATGGATTTAGAATCTCAAAATCCTCAACAATCATATACGAACAATCAAAAACAACAAGGTATTCCTATGGATCCTGATATCGCATTTACTAACAAATTTATTAGAACATCTTCAAACTTAAATGGAATGGGAAAACTTGATGAAGTAAATCAACAAATTATGCCTTATCAACCCAAACAACAACCTATAATTCACAATCAAGAAATTATTGAATCTCAACCTCAACAACAATTAGAATACAAACCTTATTATCAACACAGATTACATTGTGTTGATGTTGTAAATCACATTAAAGACTGTCCTGTGTGTCAAAAATTATACAATAATAACGAAAAAAATATTTATATTATGGTTATCGTTATTTTAATTATTATTATTGCTTTACTTGTAAAAAAATTAATTGAAAAATAAATATTTATCTTAAAGAAAACTTTTTAAGATAAAATGGAAGATAATACTGATATTAAGAGTGATGAATTAAATCAAGAATTGAATGAAGAAATCATTAAAAATAATTTGGCATCTCAATATAACTTTAATTCTTTAGTTTTGTCTGGAGGTGGAAGTAAAGGTTTTGCTATGTTAGGAGCGCTACAGTATTTATATGATAAAGGTTATATGGAAAATATTAAAAATTTTATTGGAACTTCTATAGGTGGTATTATATCATATTTATTAATTATAGGTATGACTCCTATTGAAATTATTGTTTATCTTTCAACCCATAAAATAACTGATAGACTTAAACATTTTAATTTAGTGGCTATGATTGATAGAAAAGGAGCTTTAAATTTTTCTATATTATCTGAAGCCATAGAAAAAATTACTTTAGAAAAAGTAGGATATCATTTAACCATGAAAGATATTCCTAAAAAATATGGAAAAAATTTAGTTTTAACAACTTATAATCTAACTGAAGATAAAATAGAATATTTAACAGCTGAATCACATCCTGATTTACCTTGCTTAATAGCTTTAAGAATGACTGCCAATTTACCTTTTATCTTTGAGGATTTTAAATATTATAATAATTTTTATATTGATGGTGGTGTTATAGATAATTTTCCTATTGATTATTTTGATAAAGATGATAATATTATATTTGGTATCAATTTAAAATCTATTGATAAATTTAAATCTCAGGATAATACAGCTGAATATTTTTTGAAATTGATATCAGTTCCTTTAAATAAATGGGTTGAAAATAAAATAAACAATGTATCATCAAGATGTAAAATTTTACAAATTGATTGTGATAATTTAAGTATTACTAAATTTGATGTTAATAATCATGAAAAATTAGAACTTTTTTCTAAAGGATATGAAGTTAACAAAAAATATTTTGAAAGTTAATCCATAAATTTTGTTAAAATTATATATGGATTTAAAAATAGAAAATCTTATGTAAAATGTCTAAGAAACCCAAAATACAAGTTATTAAGGTTGAAAACCATAAGACTGCATTCAGACCTAAAAGATTTCCTCCCCAGCCTAGAATGTACCTTGAATTAATTGAAAATAAAGACAAAATTAAACAAGATCTAATCAATAAAGAATATATTCCTAAATCTATATTTCAACCTCAAGTCAAAAATACAGAATTTAGTTCTGAAAAAGAACCTGAAATTATTGACGAATATCCAGATGATTCAGATGTTCAAGAACAAGGTAATAAAGATATTAGTGATAGTGATAATGAAATGCAAAAATCAAAATCTATTGGAAGAGATGAAAATTCAGATAGTGACAATTATTCTGACTCTGATTCTGATTACAAACCAAAGAAAGGTTTTAAATTATCAAAATCAAGAAGTCGTTCAAGATCATCGTCTTCCGATGATTCGTCTTCCGATGATAGTGATGATGATGGAGGATTAAATAAGAGAATAAAACAATTACTTCAAAAAGATAAATCTTCTTCTAATCGTTCAACGCCTGATAGATATTCATTAGGTAAAAATAATAATCGAGAAGAAAAATTATACGAACCTGCGCCATCATTATCTGAACTTGAAAAACAAGGTATTTATCAACAAAAGAAATTTATGAGAGATTTAAATCAAACTACAGTTGACGAACAAAACGAAGAAGATTTGAAAAGAGAATTACTTTACAAATTTGAAATTTTAAAAAAATCTTATAGTAATGTTAATTTACCTGAATTTACCATTCATTCTGATTATACAAGTATGTTAAAAACTTATGAGATGACTGTTAAAAAGGTTACTTTAGATTCTAATGTTGATAATTATAAAACATATCTTATTTATGGTTTTATGGGTGTTGAATTTATTTTAGGAAATTGGTTTAAGTTTGATATGCAAGGTTTTACTCAACAACAAATAGTAAGTATGAATTCATATGAAAAGTTGCTAATTGAATTAGGTGAAAAATCTTATGTTCCTCAAGCTTCAAACTGGCCTATAGAAGTAAGATTGCTTTTTACCATTTTATTAAATGCTGGATTTTTCATCGTTACTAAAATGATTATGAAAAAAACTGGTTCCAATCTTTTGAGTATGATTAATAATATGAACTCAAATCCTACTTCAAATTCACCATCTAATGCAGATATAAACTCCGCAAAAAGAAAAATGAAAGGTCCTAATATCAATTTAGGAGATATTCCTGATATATAAAATGCAGGCTCTTTGTAAACTAAAAATATCAAATAATCATAATTTGACTGATAATATTTTTTCTTACTATATGGTTTATTTACTGTATGAACAAGATGAAAAAGAAATATTAAAAAGCTATAAAGTCTATGAAGATGAATTAATTAATCAAATTATTAACAAAAATATTCATAAAAATATTCTTTTTTATAAATTTAATGATTGTATTCATACTTCCATAATAGAAAATAATACTATTTATAATTTTATTATTAACGAATTGAATACATGGGTTAATAATTATTTTTAAAAATGATTATTTCATTTAAATATTAAAATATTTAAATGAAACTTCAAATAGCTTCAGATTTACATCTTGAATATTTTGATAGTGAAATATCAAATCTAATTCAACCTGTTGGAGATATTTTAATTTTAGCAGGTGATATAGGTTCATTATATAATGTAAAACAACTAGAATCTTTCTTTAAATATTATTGTAAAAAATTTACTTATGTTCTATATGTATTTGGTAATTGTGAATTTTATAAAATAGATGGTTTAATTCCTTTGGATATAGAAACATTAAAAAATAATTTTAAATATGTTGAAAATCTCTTTCCTAATCTTTACGTTTTAGATAAGTCTTCAATTCAAATTGGAAAATATTTATTTACAGGATGTACTTTATGGAGTGAATTACAAAAAAATTTACCAAAAAACTATAAGATTCATAATTTTAGTACTAACAAATATAATTATAATCATAAAAAAGATTTGGAATTTATAATTAAAAAATCTAATTACGCTCGAGAAAAAGGTTTGAAACATATTATTATTACACATCATCTACCAATTTTAATTAAAAACGGTAAAACAAAAACAGATTTATTTATGACTGATTTAACTTGGGTTTTAGATAAATATAAAATTAATACTTGGATATGTGGTCATGTTCATCAAAACTTTGAAATAATATATAATAATACAAAAATAATTGGAAATCAAAAAGGGAAACCAGGTTCTTATTGTTTAGATTATTCTAAAAAATGTTGTGTTGAAGTTTAGAATTTTTTAATTTATTTTAAAAAAAATAAATTAAAAACTTAAAACTTTTCCCATTATAAATAAATAATGGCGAGTAAAGTGAGTAGAAAATCTCCAAAGAAACAAGCAAGAAAATCATCTAAAAAAGTTTCTCGATCTCCTAAAATATCTAAATCTATTAAAAGATCCCCTCGTAAATCACCTAAAAAGGTTTCACGTAAGTCTCCTAGAAAAGTTTCACGTAAAATTTCTAAAAAGGTTTCACGCAAGTCTCCTAGAAAGGTTTCACGTAAAATTTCTAAAAAGGTTTCACGTAAATCACCCCGTAAATCACCCCGTAAATCACCCCGTAAATCACCCCGTAAATCACCCCGTAAATCTCCTAGAAAGTCTCCTCGTAAGTCTCCTAGAAAAGTTTCACGTAAATCACCCCGTAAATCTCCTCGTAAATCTCCTAGAAAGTCTCCCCGTAAATCTCCTAGAAAGTCTCCCCGTAAATCACCCAGAAAGTCTCCTCGTAAATCTCCTAGAAAGTCCCCTCGTAAATCTCCTAGAAAGTCCCCTCGTAAATCTCCTAGAAAGTCCCCTCGTAAATCTCCTAGAAAGTCCCCTCGTAAATCTCCCAGAAAGTCTCCTCGTAAATCTTCTAGTGCAGCAGTTAAATTTGTAGTTGGTAAAAAGGATTATTCAAGGGATGAATTAGAAGCTTTAAAAGTAACAGACTTAAAAAAGGTAGCTGCTGATATGAAATTATCAAGCTATCACAAGAAAAATAAATCTGATTTAGTTGATTTTATTTTTGAGAAAATTCAAGAAGCTGAAGTTGAGGAAGTAAAACCAAAAGTCAAAAAATCTCCTAAAGCAAAAAAATCACCCAAAAAGAAAGTGGAACCCGAGCCTGAAGAACCTGAAGTGGAACCCGAGCCTGAAGAAGAGGAAGTAGAATTCGATGTAGAAGAACCTGAAGTAGAATTCGATGTAGAAGAACCTGAAGTGGAATCCGAGGTAGAAGAACCTGCGATTGCTGGACCTAGAGTTATGCCTTCTCCAAGAGATATTGAA
>Ga0247841_10007299_pt1 | contig 16492 bp, 14 predicted proteins | sample LaCruzMarch2015__2_FD_192410 | JGI IMG/M metagenome (GOLD analysis project Ga0247841, IMG submission 192410) | Freshwater microbial communities from meromictic Lake La Cruz, Castile-La Mancha, Spain - LaCruzMarch2015_18m | ecosystem: Environmental > Aquatic > Freshwater > Lake | place: Spain... | reverse complement strand
AGGTTCAAGGAGAAATACAAAGTCTCGGAGAAGTATGCTAAAGTGTTGACTAACAATAAGTCTGTTGCGTTGTTTTATGAACAAGCAGCTGCAAAGACCGACCCGCAGCTCGCTGCGACTTGGGTAAGCGAGGGAGTGCTGGCGCAGCTCAACTACAGGACTGCTTCGCTTGCTGATACCAAGCTGACTGTGAAGAACTTCCTGGAGCTTCTTGATTTGTTAAAATCAAAGACTATCACCGATATAGTTGCTAAAAAACTATTAGAGCGCATTATTGACAGCGGCGAGTCGCCTAAGGCTGTCGTTGCAAAAGAGGGCCTTGGCATTGTCAAAGACGAAGGAGCCCTCGAGAAGGCTGTCAAAGAAGCCATTGCTGAGAATCCCGGCCCTGTCGCAGACTATAAATCAGGCAAGAAGGAGGCAATGAACTTCCTCATGGGGCAAGTCATGAAGAAGATGAAAGGAAGGGCAGATGCGAAGAGCATCTCAGCATTGATTGCGAAGGAATTGTCTTAGCACATATACAAAAGCATCAGCACATGAACACCTGGGATGTTTTAGCTTCTATTTCCATCGCGCCCTCGTTCGTCTTTACCTCCCCAATGACATCGGCGCACATGCCTTTCTTCACGAGGACATCATCTCTCGTGAAATACACTACACTAGTCTTGAACCCGTCTTGCTCAAGCAGCATCTTATAACCTGCGCTGAACTTCTTGGCTTCCGCCACCAAGCCGCGGACATGCACATCCTCATTTATCTTATGCATATCGATGTCCTTTAACTCAGTGAAGCCGAGGCTTATTTGCTCTGAGACAAAACTGATTAGCATTATCCCGATTATCGAGGCAGACGCCAAAAGGAGTGGCGTTCTTTCATCCACGTTCTTTCATCAACGTGCTTTCACTTTCTTCCTGAGACTATTAGGAAGCGGATGCCCATGGTGCTAAGGAGGGAAAATCCTTTCGGGAATATTTTGATGTCAAGGCTCTTAAACCTTTCGCCAATAAGCCTATGCATCTCTTTTTCTGAATAGCGTATCGTAGCGAAGCCCCAATACGCGCTTGAGACCGCGTCCCCAAGTTTTGCGGCAGGGTTGAACCTTATGTTCTTGAACGTCGCTATCAGGACAAGACCATTGGGCTTAAGGATCCTTTGCATCTCCCTAAAGACCTTTTTTGGATTTGTAAAATGATGGAAGGACCATGAGCACACGACAGTGTCAAAGCTGTTGTCGAGAAAAGGCATCTTCTCTGCATCGCCGAGGACGAATTTACCCCTGGGATAAGTTACACTACAGTGCTTCACCATACTCTCTGCGAAGTCCAGGCCCGTGTAGTCGCCAAGTTTTGATAGGTCGTTGTACAAATAACCAGTCCCGCAGCAAAGGTCGAGTATTCTGGGCTTTTCATGCGTAGTTCTCAACTCCTTTTTAAGGACTTCCAAAACCTTCTCCCTTACGCTTATTCGGAGCTTTTTTGCAGACTTTGCCCAGTACCAGTTGTCATAGTCAGAGCCGACTTTATCATAAGCTCTTCGAGTCTTTTCCTTAGTCGCATATCGAGTCGTTTTATCCATATTCAGGGTGATAATCCAGACAGTCAATCAAGTTCAGCCTTCAAACCATCAGCCACAAAGCACATGTTGTAGAGGGCTTTTATCCCGTTCTTCCTGCAGAATTCCACGGCCTCAGGAGACTCCGATCCCGGCTGCATCCATACTCTCGGTATCATGAGCTCCTTGCATTTCTTGATCACTTCCAAAGTAACCGCTCGCGGGACCACAGTTATGACAAGCGTAGGTCTCTCAGGCAGGGATTCGAGGTCAGGATATATCTGTTCGTCAGCCGCACTTTCATAGCTGGGGTTGACTCCATACACTTTAAACCCATCCTCTTTGAGTTTTTTGTAGATTTTGTACCCATATTTCTCAAGGTTTGCCGAGACGCCAACGACAGCAATTATATTGCTTTTGTCAGTGAACATTGCAAATTCTGCAGGGCTTACCATATCAACCTTAATTTTGTTTTCTGAGAAAAAAAGCCAATAATCTTCAGTTGGACCCCGTTTATTCCTTGCAGGAGACTTAGTGTACGAAGCTCCAGTCCTCTGGGAAGGTACACATCGGGTTCAGTTACACTGTAGTCACGTGATGACAGACGGACAGTTACACTACAAAAACCTGAAACGGTGGAGGTTACATTACACGGCTTAGAGTTACACTACAAAACATGCTTCAATCGCCACTGCTCACTCAAGTTTGTAGTGTAACTTACATAATCTCGTTTAGCTACCCATAACTGTCTAAGAGGGGCACTTTACCAAGAACAATTTTATGACCTAAACTAGTAGTTCCCCTCTTAAAATGTAGTAGAATCACTCCCAGAAATAGCCTTCAGTCGACATTAACCTACTACTGCTCACTGCTCATGTGGGGCTCAGTTTTAATACCACTTTCAAGCAATAATATGCGGCAGTAAGCCAAATTTGAGGTGGTAAAAATGTACGAAAGACAAATAAAAAGAAATTGGTATGCATACAGGTCGGTGAGAGAAGGCGAGACTGTGAGATCGATTTATCTCGGCCGAGTGAGTTGAATCTCTCTTAGTCCGCCTCCTATTCACTCTAATAATGGATACTCAAATCATCACAGAATTTAAGCGATATCAGAGGAACTCACTGAAGGATGCCTCAATTAGCTGGTGGGATCTACATAAGGGCACAAAAGTTGGATTCAGACGTCCACCTCTTGGCATTACGCTACGTGGTGAGACCATAACTGTCAAGCGTTTATTATCCGTTTTTGGTAAGGATCCATCCCTTAACAAGAAAATCACTCATGTGATGTCTGCAATAAAGAATCCTATAAAATTGCGTTTGTCATTTCCGATAGACCTTAATAATCTAGCTTATGTTCATCTATATGCGCTCATGATTTCTGAGGGGTCAAAGAGGTCAGAATTTGCCATACACGTGCCTGAATTAGAATTTCATCAATTATTTCGGGAATCTATTAAGGATCTGCTTGGAGCAGATTTTGCCGATAGCATTCGTGAGGGTTCTCATGCAGGCGTAGGTCGTTCCAGAGCATCTTGCTTAGTTCGGTATCTAGTGCCACTGCCGCAGCATATACCCCATCTTGTTATGGCGAACAAGGAGTATGCGCGCGAATATCTGAGAGTGGCTTTCGAAGCTGAGGGGTCCGCGATTCTAAATCTACAAAACCATAAGCGGTACATAAAGCTGTCCAGAAACATAGACGTGACGCCATTGTTAAAGGGTAAGTTGAATTATCCGATTGGTCAAAGAATATTCTTTGGGCAATTCAAAAAAGAGCACCCTAACTTAGCTATAAACCTATTGAAGTTATTACCAGAATTACTCTATGGCGAATGTTTACTGTTGAACTACCATTTTGGAATCCGTACTAAACTAAATCTAGAGAATATTCGGATTAATAAAACCAATCTTCGGGCTGGGAAGATAAGCGCGAAGTGGGTTTTGTACATATATGCGGATTCTATTGATAGATTCATTGAGGAGCTAGGTTTCATTAGCGAAAGAAAGAACCATATTCTGCAAGAGATGAAGAGTATTACACCAAGAAAACAAAAATTTTCTTCCTTTGACATAATAACTCGTATCTCACAGAATGGCACGTTTCGGTCATTGGACTTCGAAAAGGAAATGAGAAAATTGGGCTATAAAAGCCCTCGCGCTTATCTAAGCCGTTATATCAAGGCTGGTTTAATTAGAAATATCCGGAGGGGGGTCTATTCTATTACATGTATGTCTACAAGGAGACTTTTTCCCTAAATCCAGGTCCGTAAACCACTGTCGTTTCGGCTTCACCGCCTTCAAAACCAACATGGATTCCAAATTTTTCGTGCAATTCTTTGAGTTTTTGTAGTGTAACTTCATCAATTTTCCTGCCAATCCAGGTATTGTCAAGCCCGTCAGCGAACACTCCTACTATCCGTGCGTCAAAACCGGCATCTATCAGCAGGTGCATATAAGTCTCAGGGCTAACGTGCCACATCGGAGCGATTGATGCAAGGTTAAGCTCATAACATACCCTTTCTATCCTAGTCTTCTGGTATTCAGACGCGAGTGCACCGGAAACCACCCCCTCAATCCCTTCTAATTCCTTGAGAGCCCCCAGCATCACCATCAGGTCACCAACTTCCTCCTCTTTCACGCCTTCAGTCTCAAGCTCATAAAGCTTCAGGCCCATAGCATGTGCGATATCAGGGACTCGCTCGATGTTCACAGTGTGATACATATAAGATTCCTTGTTCTTTGAGACTACAGACAGCAGGCAGACCACATCATAACCCTGCTGCTGCGCATAGTGGGTGGCATATACAGAGTCCTTACCCCCTGAGAAGAGAACAACGACTTTCATCATTGATTTATGGTTCTTAAGGCTAAAAATATATAGCTAAATAGCTATACCGTTAAAGAGCTATATAGCTAAAGACATAATCATGGCTCTACCGCAGTATGTGTATCACTTCAGGCCACCTATGCACTTCATACAGCTAGGCCACAGGACGCTTGACAAGATGGAGCGGAGCTCTGTGAATGTAGACCAACATAGCCATGAGTCCCTTTCCAAGGCCCAAGTCCATTCATTGCACCATGCTTTGAGGGAGCGGCTTCCTGCAGGGGCCACGGGCATGGATGTTGCAAGAGAAGTCGATGAGATACGGCAGGCGAGGGAGCTTTTGGGAATGGACGTCAAAGGAATACATTTTATGCCTGCACGTGTCGATGCAACCAATATCCATGCACCAGGGTTATTTAACAGGCCAATGGAGCCTGGTGTCGTCGAGTTCGATCTTTCAGAGCTAATGAAGCATCGCGAGGGTATGCCCCCTCCTAACATGCACCTTAAGATGCCGATACAAGTCGATATGTTGAATCCACGGGAATATGCGATAGAGTGGTATGGCATGCAGGGCTCGCATATGCCCCCGGGAACGCCTGCTAATGTACAGCGATGGTACAACGGTTATGCGCCCCAATTAGGGCTTGCCCTTATGGCCAAGGCGCTTAAGCATGCGGGTGCAGAACGGGTACTTATCCCTGGAGAAGGATTTGCAACAGCCAGAAAGGGCTACAAAAAGCCCGGTTTCTTGAATTGGATGCGTAGGCAGCGGGCTTTGAGGAAGACTACGATAGACCCGGAGATAGCCTCTTTGTTAGCGAATCGCTTTCATACTCTCACAAATGAGCAGATATATTACCTCATAGAAGGGGACCCTATCTTGACCAAGTTCGGGTTCCCCCCTAAGCTTATACGCCACTATTATCGAGATATCCCATCAACATTTAGGACACGTACGGCTAAGGTAAATTATCCCTTTTATCCCGCTGGCCAGCATGACTTTTATGATTTAGACTTGAAGCAGCTTGAGCCCATGAAACTTTTCTTCAGGCGGGAAGAGGATCACAATTTGACGAAAGAAGATCGTGATTCTTATTATGAGCCTTAAACTCATGCTCTTAATAAGCTTTTAATAAGCCTTCGCCACATACACTATCTCTTTTGCAGGCTTTCCGCAGACTATGCATTTGCCCTCAGCCTTCGGGGATTTTGGGTATAGAGTCCCTCTGACCTCTGCAGAGATTTTCTCCTTTAATTCTTTGTCGCATTTCTCGCCATCTTTTTCTACAGAGCAGAAAGGCACCTTTGCCACACCCCCAGAATTCACGATGGCTTCGGCATCTTTGACACTTATAGCTTCCCTTATATTTCGGATAAGGTGAGTTCCGCTGGCTTTGAGCAATTCATTGTCAAGCTTGATAGCGGCCTTTTCGACCTCATTGATCAATGCAGCCTCAGATACCTGGCTCTTTTCCGAGGTGATCCTTGAGACGACGACCACTTTTTTAGATTCGATATCTCTTGGCCCTATTTCGATCCTCAATGGTGCACCCATCAGCTCCCAGTAGTAGTGCTTCTCCCCAGGCCTCTTTGCAGATGAATCGACTGTGACCGAGAAGCCGGCTTGTTCCAGCTTACTCTCTACCTCTCTGCACTTTCCGAGGACTATGGCCTCTTTATCTTTGAAAAGTATCGGTATTATGACTATCTGGACCGGTGCGAACTCAAAGGGAAGCACTAAGCCTTTATCGTCGCCGTGCGACATGACCAGTGCGCCCAACAGCCGCGTGCTCACGCCCCATGTAGTCTGAAAGACGCTCTTCTTCTCGTTTTTCTCGTCGAGGAAGCTTATGCCAAAAGGCGTTGAGAAGTTGGTGCCCATGTTATGCGCAGTCCCTGCCTGCAGGACCCTGCCATCAGGCATCAGAGTCTCTAGCGAAACGGTCTCAACAGCACCGGCAAATTTGTCCCACTCCGGGCGTTTGACAAAGAAACAAGCTATCTTCAGCCGTTCTTCCAAAAGCCTGCGGTAGATCTCAAGGACATCAAGCATATTCTTCGCTGCCTCTTCCGGACTAGCAAAGCAGGTGTGCCCTTCCTGCCACAGGAATTCCCGCCCGCGGATGAACGGCTTAGTCATCTTTGTCTCCCACCTGACGACGCTGCACCACTGGTTGACCATCATTGGCAGGTCTTGATAACTCCGCACCCATAAGGCGAACATATAATTTATCATGGGCTCGCTGGTCGGCCTTATCGCCAACCGGTCACCAAGTTTTTCATTGCCACCGTGTGTGACCCAAGCGACCTCGGGCACGAAGCCCTCAAAGTGCTCAGCTTCTTCCTTAAGGAGGCTTTCTGGTATGACCAAAGGGAAATAAGCGTTGCGCGCGCCGATGCGCTTGAACTCTGGGTTAAGGAACTCTTGCACCTTCTCCCAGATGGCATAAGCATTGGGCATGACTACGTCAAAGCCTTTCACCGGCGACCGCTGGTCCATGAGCTTCGCCCTGCGGACCAGCTCGACGTACCACTCAGAAAAGTTATCCTTCTTCGAGATGTTAAAAAGGTCTTTGTCGCTCTTCTCGCCGCCACTCTTATACTTTTGGCTTTCACCCTTTTGGCTTTCAGATTTGCCTTTTTCCATATTGACTAGTGTATTTTATAGTTTCTATTATTAAATCTCTCAAGAATAAAACATTAATCTTTTTCTACCAGAACCCGTAAACTAAACCATGACCTTTGATGTGATAATAATCGGCGCAGGCCCTGCAGGCCTCTCAGCCTGCCAGCGAGCGAAGGAGCTGGGATTGAACTATATCTGTTTTGAAAAGGACCACGTTGCTAGCACTCTACTCACATATCCCCACGGAAAAGACATTCACTATTACCCACCAAACGTTCAAGTGATAGGTAAGCTCCCTCTCCCGGAGGGCAAGGCCGACGACACCCTCAAGGCATGGCAGGATTTTTCCAAGCAGCTGAACGTGAAGGAGTATGAAGAGGTCACTGATGTCAAGAAAGACGGTGACAAGTTCAAGGTAACGACGACTAACGGTTCTTATGATTCCAAGTTTGTCCTTCTGGGCATCGGCGTGCAAGGTTCTGTCAGGAAGATAGAAGTCGACTGTGATAACCCCAAGAATGTATACTACAGGATACGCGACCCAAAGGCCTTCAAGGGTAAGAGCGTCATCGTCGTCGGTGGCGGGGATACTGCAATAGAGCATGCAGTCTTACTCAAAGACGCTGGTGCCACAGTCACGCTTTCATACAGAAAGCCTGAATTCTTCCGGCTCAAGGACGTCAACCAGAAGGCGATTGAGACCAGTGGGATCCCACTAATATTCAATTCCAATGTCAAATCATTGAAAAAAGGAAAGGCAGTAATTGATGTCGCAGGCGCCGACAAGGAGTTCCCGGCTGAGTGCCTTGCAGTATTCGCAGGCACTATCCCTGCAACTGATTTCCTGGCAAAGGTAGGCTTCAAGCTGGAGAACAATAAGCCGGGTTATAACCCGCAGACACTTGAGTCAATTGACATCCCGGGGCTTTTCATAGCGGGTGATTTGACCAAGCAGCCGTTGATAAAGCCGGCGATAAACCACGGGGTTCTGGTTATTGATAAAATATCCGAGAAAATAAAGAAATAGTCATTATTTCCCTTCCCTGAACTTCTGGATAGCCTTTGGCCCTTTCTGTGCAAGAGCAGTCGCGAGCTTTGCAGCATCGCCGCCACTCCCAGCAAAGGGGTCACCAGCACTTGCAGTAGTCACAGTGGAAAACGTCTGTCGGTCAAAGAGCCTTGCGCTGCCGATATGCCCAGGGCCAAGAGCAACTATCGCACGTATTGGCTTCCCTCTAAAATCAGGATGTTCCTCTAATTCTTGTCCCACCTGCACTAATGTCCTAGCTATTATTGGGTCCCTGTGTCTGATGTGTTCAGCAGTCGTCGCAACCCACTCTCTTGAACTTGCTTTGTCGCCCCCAATCAACTCTTGCATTCGTTTGGCTTGGCTTATGCCCACATTTGCCTCTTCAAAAGTCCCCCCTTCGCCCATCTTTATGTGGAGGCCATTCTCTGCAGCAAGCCTGACACAACCTATATTGAAACCCTGAAACCCGACGTTTACATCGCCTTGTGCATGCTTCCTTTCAGACGTTTCGCTTTCGCCCCTTTCCGTCGCCTCAAGGCCGTTAAGCACCTTCCTCCGATATTCAAGGTTTCTCGTTAATTGTTCCCGTTCAGTTTGTAGTGTATTGCTCTTTTTACCGCCGCTGCCTTTCAGTTCACTTTCCACTCGCCTTAATCTTGCCTCTTCGTTTTCAATGTTCCCATTTATCTGCCGTATGAGGCCTACTAGCGTATTATATTGCGTCTCAAGCCCGTGTCTCTCAGCTTCAGTCCTGTTGCCGCTCTCAAGCACAAGGACATTGTACTTGTACCCCTCAGCTTCTGCCTGTTTTATCCCGCGCCGGATAGTACTCAAGTCGCTAGTCCCCAAGTGTTTTCCAAAAAAGAAATCAAACCTATGGCCATCGCTAAATGCCCTTCCTGCTATCGGTATCCTCTTGGGGTAACTTCTTCCTGCAATCCCCTGCATGCTAAGATGCCCAAGACCCAGTGTACCAATAGCTAGCCCAGTATACAAAAGGCGCTTTCCAAGCTTGCTTCTCCCGGTTCTTGGCTTTTTGGGCACACTAAATCTTCTTATTCCCGGGGTCATGTTCAAGCAATGTCTTTGATTTTTCTGAGAATGCCAAGAGTATACTCTAGTTCATCCTTCGTGTTATACAAATAGAAGCTCATCCGCGCGCACCCGTCTATCTTCAGCCTGTGCATCAGCGGCTGGGCGCAGTGCTGCCCGCTCCTGATGGCAATGCCCTGTTCATCCATGATTGTGGCGATCTCCTCAGAGCTTATCCCGGGGATGTTGAATGATATTATACCTGCGCGCTCCTTGGGTCCATAGATCTTAACCCCGCCCATATTCTCCAAAGCATATTTTGTGAGCCCATCTTCGTGCTTCTGGACCTTATCCATGCCTATCCTTTCAAGATAATCAATAGCAGCCGCAAGGCCGACAGCACCGCCGGCATTCTGCGTACCAGCTTCAAATTTTCTTGGCGTCTTAAGGAAGGTTATCTTGCTAGGATAAGTCCTTTCGACCATGCCGCCGCCTGTCAGGTCAGGGTCCATGTCTTCCAACAAGTCATATTGGCCATATAACACACCTATCCCCATTGGAGCAAGCATCTTGTGCCCAGAAAACGCCATGAAGTCACACTTGAGCTTTTTCACGTCCGTCTTCTGGTGGGCGACGCTTTGGGCGCCATCAAGGACAAACACCGCGCCATTCTCGTGAGCAATTTTGACCATGTCACTGACTGGATTCACAGTCCCGAGGACGTTTGAAACGTGTGTGGCAGCCACCACCCGCGTGTTTTTGTTGACGCTTTTTTGAAAGTCTTTCATGTCCAGCCTGCCATCGTCAGTTATATCGACCATCCTCAGTTTAGCCTTGCTCAGCTCGCAGGCAAGCTTCCAGGGGACATAGTTGCTGTGGTGCTCCATCACAGTTGTGACTACCTCGTTGAACCTGACAAGCTCTTTGCCCTGATGGTGGGCGACCATGTTGAGGCCTTGCGTGGTGTTATTTGTGAAGACGATTTCCTCTGGCTTTGCGTTTATGAAACCAGCTACCCTCTTCCGGGCGTCTTCATAAATCTCGGTAGTCTCAAGCGCCAGAGTGTGCACCCCGCGGCCGAGATTGGCGTGATGGCCCTTGTAAAACTCATCTACGGCATCCAGCACTTGCACAGGCTTCTGGGTAGTAGCGGCGTTATCCAGGTAAACCAGCGGCTTGCCATTGATTTTCCTCTTGAGGATAGGGAAGTCATCGCGGACGTCCATATGCCTTTTATTTTCTCATTCATTAAAATAAACGGATTCCTATTAGAATTCCTGTAAATATTATTATCAAAATGGACTTTAGGGAGTTTGTTGCAGATTTAGAGAAGTCGGGCTTGCTTGCCAAGCGCGGCTGGGCCAGCCCAGATGTGGAGATGGCTGACATATTATTCAAGTCTAATAAGCCCATGTTGTTTGAAGGAAGCGGAGACTACAGAGTAGCCTCAGGTATCTGTATGGATCGCGACCTCATCGCGCGCTACATGGGCATAAAGAAAGAGGAGCTTCTAACCCGCATTGCAAAGGCCCTTGATAAGCCAGTAAATCCAGAGGTCTTGGCTGCGACTGGAAATGCACCCTGCCAGGAAGTTGTTGAAAAAGTCATAGATCTGAACAAGCTCCCGATACTAAAGCATTACAAAAAAGACGATGGCGCTTATATAACTGCAGGCGTTGTCATAGTGAAAAATCCTGACGGCTCGCAGAACATGGCCTATCACCGTATGAAGCGGATAGGCAAGGACAAACTCACTGCGCGTATCTGCGAGAGAGATACCTACAAATGCATGCAGGCCAAGGGCGGTGAGACCGAAGTCGCTATATGCATCGGAAACACCCCGAGCGTCCTGATAGCTGCATCCACGTCGCTAAAGGGCATGGATGAGACAAGGATCGCCGGCGCGTTAGACAACAAGCCTCTCAGATTAGTGAAATGCAAAACAGTTGACATCAACGTCCCTGCAGATTGTGAGATTGTTCTCGAAGGAAGAATAACAAAGGAAACTGCGCAGGAGGGTATGTTCGTCGACATGACGGGTACTTACGACGGCCTCCGGCAGCAGCCCGTTGTCAAAATAACTGCGATAACCCACAGGATGAACCCGATATATCAGGCTCTCGTCCCGGGCAAGACTGAGCACCGCCTGCTGATGGGCATGCCAAAAGAGCCGACTATTTACAAAGCAGTGAAAGAGGTTGTGGATTGCGTGAATGTAAATCTTACTCCCGGCGGATGCTCATGGCTGAGCGCTGTTGTGCAAATAAGGAAGAAGGGCCCTGAAGACGGCAAGAAGGCTATCGACGCAGCTTTCAAGGGCCACGGCTCGCTCAAGCATGTCACTGTCGTTGACGATGATGTAGATTTGTTTGACCCCAATGATGTCGAGTGGGCGATGACAACACGCTTCCAGGCGCACAAGAACCTTTATCTTTTCCCGGGACAGCCCGGTTCTTCACTTGACCCTTCTGCTGAAGAAGTCCCAGGTTCTGACAGAAGGCAGACTACCAAGTGGGGAATAGACGCGACGATACCTTGGGGAGCTAAGAAAGAAGACTTCCTCAGGGCTGCGCAGCTGCAGTGATAAATTCTTGATTTTTGGATAAAACTTAAAACAAACAATAAGACAAAACATAAAACAAGCTTAAAATGTACCTTACCAAAGAAGACGAAAAGGTCCTTGCAGGGGAAAGCGGGTATGCAGCCAGGAAGTCCATGGAGATACTGGTCGCGCTCGGCGACCTCTTTGGTGCAGATAAGCTGATACCGATCAAGTCAGTCCAAGTCGCAGGAGTCTCCTATCATAACTTAGGCGACGCAGGCCTTGAGTTCCTTGCTGACCTGGCAAAAGACGGCAGGGTCAAGGTGCCCACGTTCCTCAACCCGGCAGGGATGGACCTGCAGGACTGGAAAGCTTTGGGCATATCAGAAGATTTCGCAGCCAAGCAGAAGCTTGTAATAGACGCTTTCGCAAGGATGGGCATCAACACCACGTGCACATGCACACCTTATCTTATCGGCATCACGCCAAAGCTCGGGGAGCACGTGGCTTGGGCGGAGTCGTCTGCTGTAACCTACTGCAACAGTGTCCTTGGCGCGCGGTCGAACCGCGAAGGTGGTCCGAGTGCGCTCGCTGCAGCATTCATCGGCAAGACTCCAAATTACGGTTTGCATCTTGATGAGAAAAGGGTCCCTGACCTTTTGGTGACTGTAGACCGTAAACTCAAGACCCTTTCAGATTGGGGCGCTCTTGGCTACGCGATAGGGAAGCGCGCGAATAACAAGGTCGTGCTTATTGAAGGCATCTTGGGAACGAACTCAGAAAAGCCCTCTATTGATTACTTGAAAACATTCTCAGCATCTATCGTAACATACGGTGCGCAGTCATTATATCACATTAAGGGTGTTACCCCCGAAGCGAGCAAATTCAAAGACCCAAAAGATAAAATCACAATAGGCGAGAGTGAGATAGCAGAGGCTTACAAGGCAATGACTGACGAGTACAAGACAATAGACTTTGTATCACTCGGTTGCCCACATGCCTCGATGGATGAAATTAAAGAAGTTGCAGGCATGCTCAAAGGAACGAAGCTTGCTTCAGGCGTAGAGATGTGGGTCTCCTGTGCCCGGCCGATAAAGGAACAAGCTGCAAAGCTTGGTTACGTTAAAACAATCGAGGCTGCAGGAGCTCATGTTGCTGCTGATACTTGCATGGCAGTAGCGCCGCTCAAAGGAAGGTTCAAATCCATTGCGACCACGTCTGCAAAGGGCTGCTTCTACTGCAGTGGCCATAATCATATGAAGACGCACATAGGCTCGGTAGCCCAATGTGTGCAGGCGGCATTGTCAGGAAAATGGTCATGATTGCGTATACCAAAAAGTGGAGCTGAAGGGAAAAATAGTCTATCGCGGAAAAGTGAAGGGCGAAGCTCTTGTTACAAAGCAACAGATAGCTTTTTACGGTGGCATAGACCCCGAAAAGGGCACTATCAGCGACAAGGACCACGAGCTCAACGGGCAGAGCTTTGCCGGAAAGATACTTGTTTTCCCAAGCGGCAAAGGTTCTACAGTAGGTTCTTATGGCCTTTTCCGGCTAAAGAAGAACGGTGTTGCACCCCTTGGAATGATAAACCAGAGCTGCGAAGCGATTGTCGCAGTGGGTGCGATAATATCAGAGATACCGATGGTCGACAAGATTGATATATCCAAAATAAAGACAGGCGACATCGTTGAGATAGAAGGAGATACTGTAAGATCTGCTTAAAGTTGTCTTTGAACGTTTCATTTAATGAAACAAAAAACCGTCGTCAATTTTGTCCATCGCTGTTGAATAAACTCTTTTTATAGTCAATGCCTTTAATCTATAAAGTATTATTTCATAGGCGTAACCAATAATTACAACCCCCCACACTCATCACAATGGTCAAAAGAATAGAAAGCAAACTGCCTTTGGGCATGAACAAAGGTCTGATGACCTCTCTATTAATATTATTAAGTGTTTTAGCCATTGCTACTGCAGCATCAGCTGTAAACATAGACACCTGTGAGGAGCTGCAGAACATGACCCTCGACTTGGCAGGGGATTATGTGCTCACTGCAGACATAGACTGCTCTAATACAAGCGTTCCAGGGGCTTCGGTGTGGGATGCTTCGGGTTTCCTGCCAGTCGGCAATAACACAATCAAGTTCACAGGCTCCTTCAACGGTAACGGCCACACGATAACCGGACTTTACATAAACCGCCTTGCTATTGACTATGTCGGTCTTTTCGGTTACGCCAATGATGCGAGTATAAGCAATGTGAGGCTTCTTGACCTAAACATAACCGGTGGCACCTTCACCGGCGGTCTCGTAGGCTACGCCACCTCCGCGACCAATATCACCAATTGTTCGGCCTCTGGCAACGTAAGCGGTGCCTCCTTCATCGGCGGCCTTGTCGGGTTTGAGAGCTCTGACTCATTGGTCAACACTTCTTATGCTGATGTTGACATCAGATGTTCTGCATCTTTCTGCGGCGGCCTCGTCGGCAGAATTGACTATTCGACGATTGATAACTCATATGCCCTCAGCGATGTGACAAGCAGTTCAAATTATGTCGGCGGTCTGGTGGGCTTCATCATGGGTAGTGCGGGCGATGCTTCAATAGTCGACAGGTCCTATGCCACTGGCAGCGTTACCAGCACCAATAATGGCGGCGGCGACCTCTATGTCGGCGGCCTTTCTGGCGGGATCTCGGGCGCGGGTTCCTCAATCAGAAACTCCTATGCTACTGGCAGCGTCAACGGCACCGGTGGGGTCGGCGGCCTCCTTGGCGTATTTACCTCTGGTACCATAATCAACGGTCACTGGTACAACCAGTCAGGCGACAATGCAGCTAATTGTTACTCAGGCGGAGACACCAATTGCACAGCAGAAATCCCCGAGTCCTACTTCTTCACCATAACAAACCCGCCAATGAATGCCTGGGATTTTGGCACCGTCTGGTGCAGCTTCCTTGATGGCGTAAGATATCCAGTACTCCAGTGGCAGGACGAGTGCTCTGACATAACTCCCCCTTCAATCTCTTTCATAACGCCCACACCGCTCGACGGGGCAAACACGACTGACGGCAATGCCACTATCAACGTTTCTATAACCGAGTCGAACCTGGGCAACGTGACTTATGACTGGAACGGCGCTAACTTCACGGTATATGATGATTCTTTGGTCTTGATGATGAATCTTGACAACGTTTCCGCATTGGGGGAGAATTCAACTTATGCTGCTGATGTTTCCAAATATGGACATAATGCAACATGTACAAATTGTCCAACTTGGGATTCTTCAGGGAAATATGGGGGCGGATATTCATTTAACGGCTCGCAATTCTTCTCTATCAACACAAGTGAATCACTTAACTTTACCTCCTCTTGCGCTTTTACGCAGGCAGCTTGGATCTATCCAGTACATGGCGTGGATGGTGATTATCATGGGTTTATGGGATATCAAGATGCACAGCGGCAGCCGAGTATTTGGATATTCAATCAGAGCAGGATCCATTTCGGATTTAATAATGGAAGCACTTGGTGTTCATACCTACCGGAAGATAATATCATTTCAAATAATGACTGGAATTACATAGCCGTGACTTATAACGGGACACATTATTCAGCATATGCCGATGGAGTCCTGTTTTATAGCAATGATTCTTATGGCGCAACGTGCCCTCAAAGTAGTTCAGCTAAAATGGATATAGGCGGGATTGATAATTATTTTAATGGAACAATAGACGAGGTGAGGATCTGGAACAGGAGCCTGTCTGCTAGTGAGGTCTATCAACAGTACGATTCAAACTTAAATAAGTTCAACCAGACCCAGTGGTACTTCTACATCAACCAGTCTAAGAACGCCACAACGGGCACTGATCCCGGCAGCTACACCTATCAGGCTTGCGCAGCCGACTCTGACGGAAACAACAACTGCACCGAGGAGCGGGGCATAAACATTTTATACCAATGCGACTCTCTCGACCCGCCTATTGACATGGACTGCCCTGATGTCACCGTATCCTACACTGCAGACGCCTACATAAACGTCACAGCCAACTTCACCGACTGTAATGTGGCCGGCTATAACCTGACCATCGGTTCGGGCGGTGATGTTGTCTACGACGGCTGCATGGTCTCCTTTGATAAAGTTACTGTCCAGGCAGGCGGGAGCTTTATGACCCAGAATCGCCCGTGATAGGGCCTTTGAATGTTTCATTTATTGAAACAGATTACAGTCGCCAATTGCATCCATTGTTACCGGATGGAAGGTTTTTATACCCCTTCTTATAATTGTACAAGACATGGAATGTCAAATGTAACCAAATGATATAAGTTCCGTGTATAAACCCCCCGCACAACATCCACTTAACATACTTATCACAATGGTTGAAAGCACAATGGCTGAAAGAATAGAAAGCAAGCTGCCTTCGGGCATGAACAAAGGTCTGATGACCTCTCTATTAATAACATTAAGTATCTTAGCCCTTACTGCCATTGCGTCAGCCACTGATGTAGACAGCTGCGCTGATTTGGAAGCAATGTCCGGCGCCGGGACTTACACCCTCACTGCTGATGTGGACTGCTCTGGACATGGAAACTTCACAACTGTTGGCACCTCGGGATCCCCATTCACAGGCACATTCGACGGCAATGGATATACAATAACTGGGCTTTACATAAACACTACCGCGAGCTATATCGGGCTTTTTGGCTACACCAACGGAGCGACGATAACCAATGCCCGTCTTGTAGATGTTAATATAACTGGCTATGATTATGTCGGTGGTCTTATCGGCCACTCCACTTCGTCAACAGTCTCTAATTGCTCGGTGACTGGAGATGTCAACGGCACTAACGTAGGTGTCGGCGGTCTTGTCGGGCAATTTA
>Ga0247841_10007297_pt1 | contig 16494 bp, 20 predicted proteins | sample LaCruzMarch2015__2_FD_192410 | JGI IMG/M metagenome (GOLD analysis project Ga0247841, IMG submission 192410) | Freshwater microbial communities from meromictic Lake La Cruz, Castile-La Mancha, Spain - LaCruzMarch2015_18m | ecosystem: Environmental > Aquatic > Freshwater > Lake | place: Spain... | reverse complement strand
CGAGGAGGTGTACAATCAGAAACGTTTGCATTCAGCCATCGGCTATATGCCGCCGGCTGAATTCGAGGAGAAGATTTTAAAGAACGAAGGAGCTTAACTCATACAACAAAAAAGGGGTTCACTACAATACGGTTTATAGTAAGATTTTCAAAGCCTATATTATTTAAAACTACTAATCCGTTTCCATCCACGCTTGCAACTGTATCAACCAAACTAATTCCATCAATTCCAACTTTGCTTTTAACTTCAGAAGAAGAATTAGAAACACTTCCACCCGAGTCCCCTAAAAGTGCTCCGCTCATTCCAACTAAAATAAGAGATATAACAATAACAATCGCAATGATAACTATGTATTCCATTGTACCTTGCGCTCTATTAGATAAATTAGAAGACATGTATTATGTTTACTACAAGCAAATATATAACACTTTTCAAAAAAAATGTTTAGTTAGGTCAAAATTGTCCAAAAACCCTAACTAAAACCAAATTTCCAATTTGAATTCCAAGTAATACAAGTTTTTAATTTATTGATCAAACCAAAGTGATTGTTTGAATAATAAACAATTATACGAGTGCGCCTAGTTGTTTGGATTTTGGGAATCCATTTTTGTCTATGAAGAATACATGTTGGGGATTTTGGGTGCAAACATAGTCTTCGCCTTGTTGGGCTAGTCTCACAGTAAAAAAACTTGTCCCGTAACACTTTGGACAGAAGTAATTCATTTTCCCACAACCTAAGAAGCTAAAAACCACAAGTAGCAGCTTTGCCTCTCACCCGTATTTCTACAAAATTGTTCTTTTAAATTGATTGTAATGGTATAAGGGTTTTTATCCAAAACAAAAATCTAGCGGCTTTAAACTGGTTTTTCGAATTAGGCATAGTATTTTATTTAATTAAAGTTAAAATCTGTTTTATGCAAAGAAAAAAAAATTCCTCCTTCATTTCAAAAAGAAATTCTTATTTAACACCTCAATCACAAAGAGTGTTTGAATTGTTCAAAGCTCCTTTAACTTCAAAAACTATTACTCCTTTAACTTCAAAAGTTTTCCTTTCTTCAAAAGAGAAACCTTTAATTCAGAGTGAACTTGGGCTTGAATTTAAGTTAGAAAATAAACCGCTTACTAGGGAGCGGGCTTGGCTTTCAAATGGGTTAAAAGTAATGGATTCTGCTGATGCAATTGTTGTTGAACTTGGTAGAGCAAAAAATCCTATAGCGAAGTATAAGGAGTTGTTAAGAAGCGGTAAACTTGCAGCCCTTACCACACCAAGGGATAGGTTGATGTTAATTAAGGCGATTTGGCATAAACTTCCTGCAAAGAAAAGACCAAAAATTAGACCTAATTCTACTCTTGCTGAAATTGAGTTAGCGCTTTTGGGAAACACAAGCGTTCCAGGAGAGCTAGTCAAACAGGCCGAACAGCCTCAATTGCCTAACATGCCTTCTCCGCATCAGTTAATGCTTGAAAGGCAAAAGTTAATTGAAAAAAGAAATCACTTAAAATGAATTAGCAGGTTTTTGCCTCAACAAAACTATTCATTTTATATATCACTTAAGTCATTACTTTGGCAATTGCTTCTTATCTTGCCAAGGTTTAATGAGAAGCTTTTTTTGAGAGTGTGATGATTGTGACTGGTAAAGTAGAAAAAATAGAAGTAAAGTTTCATGAGAAGGGAAGAGCAAAAAAGGATCTTGTTATTCAGGGTTTTGGTACTTGCGAACAATTGAACGAATCAGAAAAGATTTTGATGTCGCTTTCACCATACTTTCCAAAAATTAATCTTACCATCTCAAGGGCTGCTGTTAGTGCAAAAGAATTTGTGCCAAAATTAGCCCCTACTTGGGATGATATTTTTACTAAAATTGCTAGAGAATAACTAAAATTGCCACACAAAATAATTTACTAAAATTGCCAGTGAATAATTTAGTTTTTTAACTGGTTATTTTATCTTTTCCTTAATCTTCTTTCGCTTGATTTTGTTAGCTTTTGTACAATAAATTCATTCGGAAATTTCAATCCATGTTTAGATAATTCTATGGCTTGGGCATGACTAAGTTTAATTATAGTACTTGGTCTGCGAAATGATACACCTAATAGATTCGCTAGGTGATGTAAATCCATGCTTGTTAATCTCTTAACTGGTGTAGTTCTTTTTGCTTTTAATTTATTTATAGCTTTGCGATATACTTGATTTGTACCAACTCCCCGTTTTAACATTAAGGATCTTCGCATTTTTTCAACTCCAATTTGAATATAGTATAGTTTTGTAGAATATAATCCTTTTGTTTTGATTTTTCGTGTTCATAATAATTCAGCGAGTTTTTTATCTCTTCCTAGTTTTTCCATTGCGCTGTTTAGTAGTCCTTCAACGGTTTCTTTTGGGATTGAAAGATTTATTGCGGTTTCATGAATTGGACTTGCTTGTCCATTTTCAAATCCTTCATTATTTATCATAATAACCCCTTAATTTTGACCACTTCACTTACTTTTGTCATAAAATACAGCTCTACCCTTGCAAGTTCCACCACCAGCACTCTAAATTAACTCCATAGAAAGCGCTTGTAATATATACCAAACTTTAAGATACCCATTTCTTGGGCTTTGCTCTTTATTAAAGAAAGTTCTTCATTGGAGAGTAACTATCAGCAGCTAATTTTAAACTTGGTTAAGCACAAAAGATTTCCCTAAAAAAGTCAATACTTAGACAAACGTCAAGATTTTGGTAAAATGAAAAGATTCAACCATACTCATATTTCACTATAAAAAAATCATCGTTACCACGATTCGTCAAATTTACATCATTACCAAAACCTAATCAACATAACTTGAATATCCCACAACATAAACATTACCACTAGAATCAACAACAACAGAATATGCATGATCCTGACCATCTCCACTTCCACTAGCTGGATTTTTCGCCCATGCTGCAGAAAGTGATAATGGTCCTTGATAAGTTATTGTTCTTGGTGTTCCGCTTGTTGCAGAATTGCTGCTTGAATCTGTGCAGCGAACGTCCCATTCATAATCTGCATATGAACTAAAAGTATAACTCATTGTATTATATGCATTGTTTGTAACACTAGTAATTGTGTTTACATCAGCATCGTCAACCACAAGCACACATTCACTTAGTACATTGTTGTCGCTTGCATAAAAATTAAAATCAACTAAACTAGTTTCAGTTGTTTCTTCATCACTGGGACTAAAAAGTGTAACACTCGGATTTGATTCATCAAAATAACTCATAGTTAGTGTTCCAGTATCGCTTCCAGTATTGCTTGAATAATCTTCGCACTCAACGGAATAATTGTAATCTCCGTTCAAAGAAAATTCATATGTAAACGAATCAAATGGTGAACTGCTATCAGTGTCTTCTATTATATCATTAATCAATAAAAAACATTCTTTTACTGCATTATTATCAGTAGCAGTATATTCAAAATCAACTTCGCCAGAATCACTTACTGTTGAACCTGATTCAGGAACTGTAATCAAAACACTTGGATTTGTAGAATCAGTAGGAGCAATTAGTATATCACTAGAAGATATTGCACTCACACAATCAACATTTGTTGTCATTCGTTGAGACTTCGCCAAACCACTTGAAGAGGTATATTCCACAACAAACGAGCAATTCTTTTTAGTTTCACCTGTTGCACATTCACAAGCACTCCCCAAATCATTCAAAGAAAAAGCTAGACTCCCACTAGAATCAATATACACAGAATTAAAATTATTATCAACTAAAACCCCACTAGGAGACACAACTCTTACTCTCGTTAAAGAAAAACCCTCACCCGTAAAATTACTTAACTTAATCAAACCATTTCCCTCTGAATCAGTTCCTCCAGAATTATTTACTAAAACTCCGCTCAACCCAACAACAACAAGCGAAATCACAATAACTATTGCAATAATCACTATGTACTCCATTGTACCTTGCGCTCGAGAAAAAACTAAAAAAATACAAGAAATAAAGACTTTGCATGTTAATAAAACTAACTTTCAAAGAATAAAAACTATTTTACCATAAACTAACTTTTAACAAAAGAAAATGGTTTTTACTTAAAACTAATTTTCAAAAAAGTGGGTTTTGAACAAGCAACTTATTTTGTTCTTGGGAGTTTTCTTGCCCAATTGTACCATTCAGCAAAAGCGTTTGCTGCTTTGAAAGGGATGTTGTGTTCTCTTGCAAGTGTGCTAGAAATTATGCTTTTGAATTCGGTATCTGTTAGTACTACTTTTCCAATGTATTCTGAACGATTTTTTTTCTTTTTAAGTTCTTTTGCTAGGGCGGTTCGTATTTTTCCTTTTTTTTGTTCAGTATAATTAAGCATCATCCTTAATGCAGATTCAGGGATTTTTACTTCTGCGTATGCGTAATCGTGTTGGTCTAGAAATTTTCTCTTTGCTTTATCAAATTCTGAGTGTGAAGTTTGTTCAAATTTTAGCTTTTCTTTTCTTTCTCTTGCTTTTTCTGCTTTTTTTGCAGCGTTCTCAGCTTTGCGTGCTTCAATTCCTTCAAGCGCTAATCTTTCTTTGATATTTGGTATTCCTAAACCATATCTTGGAATCGGGTTTAGTGGTTTTGGGAGGGCATTTGCGCCAAAAACTTGGTAAAATTCTTTTGGAAAAATTGGTTTACTAGGTTTGTTCAGTCTTTTTGCCATGTATATCCTAATGCGTTTATAATTAATAAGCTTGACTTGTGCTTTGAAGTTGCACTGATAACTTTGCAATCAAACTTGAGTTCAATTCTTAAACTAAAACCATTTAACTTAACAAAATAATCCATAGTCTAATTTCAACAATACTAAAGACCCCAGTTATTTGCGCTTTAATCGCGTTTTTGAGCGGTTCTATTCGTCAAGATTATTTTTTAGGAATCATTATAATTGTTTGCTATGATAGTGTCCTAATGCACTCCTTATACAAGGGGCCTCAATTAAGAGCCTGGCAGAATGAGGCCATACAGACTTGGGAAAAACATAGGCAGGGTATTATTCAGGCTGTGCCCGGCGCTGGTAAAACTATTCTTGCGCTTAAAATGATTACCGAAAAGCTTGAAGAGAATCCTAATTTAAAAGTGTTGATTGTTTGTCCTAGGCTTACTTTGATTCAGCAGTGGATTGACGCGATTTTGGATTATTCTAATATTAAGCGTACCGAGATTTATGAGATTTCTAGTAATAATGAATCAAAAGCTTATGTTTGTGCGCAGGGTAAGATTGGTAAGTACAAGGTTTTTATTTCAACTTTTCATCAGATTAAGCAGTTCTTTAATGAGTGTGGTTGGAAGGAGCATGAATGGTTTTTAATCGTTGATGAGATGCATAATACTACTGAGAATTATAAGTTTCCTGGTGAGCCTATAAAGTATAAGTTGGGTTTGTCTGCTACTCCTAAAAAGAAGGGGAAGGATTCTGATTTTAATTTGGGAGGGATTGTTTATTCTTATTCTTTTTCTCAAGCTTTAACTGATAAGATTATTCTTGATCCGGTAATTAAAATTGTTTTTTATTCTGTAAATAAACAATTATTCAAGAAAATTCAGAACGAGAAGGATGCTACTGGGGATTTAGTTGAAAGTGCTTATGATGATTTTTTGCCTGATGAAGAGATTGAGATTGAGCATAAAGAGTTTTGAAGCATCAGAAGAATCAGTTAGAAAAGAATCAATCAGAGAGCGCTGATGAAGAACCTGATGTTTTTACTTCAAAGAATGTTGATTTTATTGGTATTCAAAGGCTTCTTGAAGAACAGTTTCATATTGGGACTGAGGCTAGTCTTCAAACGCTTGTTTTTGTTAATAGGATAAAGAAAGCTGATCTTCTCAATCAGATGCTTGCTGAAAAGTTTAGTGAGAAAGTTTCTAAGTCTTATCACTCAAAATCAGAGCATTATAATACTAAGAATAATTTTAATGATTTAAAGAGGCAGTTTGCTGAAGGGAAGTTTAATATTTTGATTTCTGTTGGGACTCTTGGTGAGGGGATTGATTTTCCTTATGCTTCAAATGGAATAATCGCGTCTCCAATTTATAATCCAACTTCTTTTGTTCAAAAAGTTGGTAGATTACTTAGAGCATATAAGGATCACAAGAAGGCCGTGCTTTACTATTATGTTCCTTCTGAATTAATTACTCGTCTTTTGACTGATGAAAAAATAGAGCCTAATTATTTTAAATCTGTGATTAAGATTGCTGATGAGAATAAGGACTTGTATTTTGTTGATAGAGCAACTCTTAAAGAAGAACAGGGTTCGCTTGCTGATCTTTTAATTCAGGGTGCGGCTTATGAGAGAAACGAGGATATTAAGCGAATTAAGATTCCTCATGATCTTGATTCTATTATGCGTTTTTTTAAGCGTGTTTATCCTGAGAATTTAAAGAATTGGCGGAGTTTTTATGCTGATCAATTAGATGAACAAAAGAAGAGTGAGAAAGTTCCAAAGAAAAGACTTAAAGAAGTTCTCTCAATTAAAGAGGCGAAAGAGGATGAAAAAGTTAAGGTTCCTAAAGAGATTGATTTTACTCCGCTTAGAAATGAGTTGTCAAGGAATCATTCTTTAGTGCTTTCTTCTGCTAATACACTAGCATCAAATCTTGAAAGTATTTTGTTAATTCAAAAGAAGTTTGCGAGTACTAAGTTTACTGATTTTTGTGGGACAAAGCTTTTTGTTAAGGAAGCTTTGAAGCATAAAATTATTACTAAAATTAAGTATGGGGGAGAACTGGAGAGAATTGCTAGTGATGAATCTTCTCTTTCGCTTTCAGAACAGGATATGCTCAAGAGGGCGATTAACGCTGAGCTTAATGATTTTTGTTCTAAATCAAAGGACCTCCAAAAATCACTTACTTCTCTTAAATCCTCAATGAAAATTCTTGCATCTCATCAAAAAGCACAGCTTGGTGATGAGAGTATAATTAAAGAGCGTATTGTTGGGATGAATAGGATTGCTAAGACTTTTTTTGATCTTCAATCTCTTTTCCTTGATGAACTTGATTTGTCGGATTTGGCTAAGAATGTTACAAGTGATGAAAAGAAGTTTTTCTTAACTATTGGAAGAGATATTTTCTTAACAAAGCAACTCGCGAGAAAGTTCTCTTATCCTGAAGATTTTGGTTTAAGTAGGTGGAGGGAAGAGAAAGAAGAACCTAAAATAATTATTAAATTCACTCCAAATGAAGCTTTTTGTAAAAGGTTAATGTTTTTGATGAGTAATGGCAAAGATGAGGTTTGTGCAATTAGTGATTGGGGAGTTTTAAAGAAAAGCATTTGCGAAGAACTCAAAATCGCTGAACCTAAAGATGAAATAGTTCTAAAAGAACTTGAAAGACACAAATTCGAGAAAGAGTTTTCGTTTGAAAAACTCTTCTTTGTAACTGAAGCAATAAAAAGACAGAATAAGAAGTAAATTTAGTTAAAGAAGTTTAATTAAATTGAAAAATGAATTTGATTAAAATAAGAAGTAAATTTAGTTAAATATAATAAAAATGAATAGTGACTGTTGATGTTTTCTTTCATGCTTGCTCCTTTAGAAGATTTTTCAAATAATGCTATGAGGACGCTTTGTTTTCGTCATGGTGCTGATTTGACTTTTACTGAGATGGCTAGGGTTGAGGGGTTTGTGAGAAGGAATAAGCCAACTCTAACAAAAATAGCTATTAGTGATTCTACTCCTGTTCAAATTCAGCTTCTTTTGGGTACTGAGGCTCCACTTGAGAAATTTCTTTCAACTTTTAAGCCGTTTGAGGGTTTTATGGGTTTTAATCTTAATTTGAGTTGTCCTAGTCCTAATGTGATTTCGCAGGGGCGGGGCGCTGCTATGGTTAAGCGAACTAGTAAAACCCAAAAACTTGTTTCAATTATTAAAAAAAACGATTACCCTGTTTCTGTTAAATTAAGGCTTGGAACTAATAATTTTGAGAAGCAACATAAGGTTTATCTTAATTCTATAAAAAACGTTGATGCGGATTTTTTTGTTGTACATGCAAAAACTGCTGAACAAGAAAGTTTTGAGCCCACTGATGACTCAATATACCTTAATTGTGTTGATGCTGCTAAAATTAATGGTAAAAAAATAATTGCTAATGGAGGAATTAATTCTTCAAAAAAGGTTAAAGAATTAATAAGTGTAGGAGTTGATGGTGTAATGATTGGGTATGGAGCAATGTTTAATCCTGCTATTTTTGATTTGTTAAAAAACGAGCTTGGTTTTAATTCCCCAAAAAAAGTTATTCCAAGTATTCCAGAAATCAAAACAGAGTATTTAGAAATCTCAGATTTATTTGGTGCACAAAGTAAGTATAGAACAAATTTGATTCCTTATTTAGGAAAAAAACACTAATTTCTCCTAAAAAAACACTAATTTGCCCTAAAAAAAATAGAACATTGCTTTTTTAGCGCTTTTCTTCAATTTAAAGCAAAGAAATCTAACAAGTTTTTTTTAGCGTCTGTTTTCCCAGTTAAATGTTTGTGCGAGTGCGCCTCTATCAGCATAGTGTTTTGCTGCTTCAAGTACCATATCAAGTCCCATACAGTGTTTTACTTCATAGGAACTTGTTTTTCCGCCAACAGTTAATTCAATTGGCCCTTTTGGAATAGGGAATTTGTTTGACATTATGTACATTTTTCCTTTTACTTCAGCATAAACAATATATTTGCCACCATTTCCACCGCCAACAATCATGTAATTATTAGAATCTTTTTCTAGAACAACTGCGGTTTTAGTTTCACCATTCAATCTATCAATTGCGTCTTTTACCGGGGGTAGTTCGCTGCATTCAGATACAATATCCTCGTTCTCTTCTGCGCCAGTTCTATTTTCTTCAATTATTTTTTTAATAAAAATTACCATTAAACTCCCCATCCTATAATACAGAATATGAAGTAGCGGTCAGATTATATTTGTGACTGTTTGGCATTTTTTTGGAAAAATAAAGGCTTAAAATTCAAAAATTTATTTTAGCACTCACTTTTTACTTTAAAGTCCAAACATAGCAAAATAATATACGAGAATAAGTCACTTAAAAAATAAGAAAAATAAAGGACCGCCCAACCCCAAAGTCTGATTCGGCTTGCCTTCCGAACCAGCCCCAAGCTTCTCGGCTTCTTATCGAGCGGTTCCTTTTTCGTTTGAGGTAGTGAAAAATGTTATCGTGTGTTGTGGGAGTTAATTACTCATCACTTTACATGTGTTGAGAAATTCTCTCATTTGTTTCTCTTACCCAGCTAGATAATGTGTTATTGTCCAACAACTCGCTCATTATCTTTTCTAGGTAATAATTGTGGCTCTTTTCGTGAGCTACTACCTCTTCCCCTTTTACAAATTTTGTCCAATTCATACCACTAATTACGCACTAACTATATTTAAATAAGTAGCTTTAAAAAAGTAAGTAGCTATAAAAAGTATAGTTATAAATGTTTTGATTCAAGGATAGGTATAAGTGGTTTTATGCCCAAAATAGCCGAGAAAACTAACTCTTTAGAAAAGGCAATGGAATTAATTGGCAAAAAGCATGATTTACTCATTCTTGATTCGTTGTACAAGTACAATAAACGCGCAGGTTTTAATCAAATCTTAAAATCACTACAAAATTTGAACCCGCGAATGCTTTCAATAAGACTTAAAAGTTTAGAACAAAGTAAACTCATTACAAAAAGTTTGGTTCTTGGCACCCCACTAAAAACTGAATATGCACTTACTTCAAAGGCAGAAGAACTAGTCGAGATTATTGAAAAATTAAAAACTTGGGCTGAAAAGTACTAATCATCAACACAAACTTTTAGAACAAATCCAAAAAACAAGCAACTATAATCTATTTCTTAAAGAAAAAGAGTATTCAAGCTATGCCGCACTAAAAAGGCAAAGAATTTCTCCAAAACTTTAAAGTTCTTAACAAAACAACTAGCTTAATTACTTCTAAAACTTCAAAGCCATTTTTGGCTGAACTACTCGGGGTTAAAACCCCGAGGTTCATTGAAACATGAACTGGTTGTTATTTCACGTGCACGCGTGCTCTATGCAAAATTCATCTTCACGCTAAAGCGAGAAAGCGTTCTTTTGCACGGGTGCGTAAATACTTAGCAATACATTTATTTACTTCATTAACGTATTCTGTGCATGAGCTTTTCAAAAAATTATCCGCACAGACTCAAGTTTGAGGCGCAAAGGAGAATACTTTCTCCAAATCAAGCATTTACATTTATTTTTGGAGAAGCTGTGCTTGTTCTTTTAATAATGCTTCAAATTTATCAATTCATTGGAATTAATTTTGTTGGGCCTTTAGTTGTAATTGATCCGCAACCAATTTTGGCTCAAAATATTCTTTGGTTTTCTGGAATGATTTTATTCCTAATAATAGGTTATGTAGTGATTGCTATGAGGGATACTACTGTAATGAGCATTCACACTAATTTTTCAGGACTTATTTTTAATACTACAAAAAACAAAATTAAAGGCGCAAATAAAGAAACTGTTATCTTCTTTATTGCTGAAGCAGCGTATGCAATTGTCTTTGCAATAGCAATATTCATCTATCTTGATCCTGATATTAATGTATTACCTGCAAGTACCCCCCCAATGTTTAATTATATTGGATTTGCTATAATTGCAGGATTTGGTTTATTCTTGTTTTCAAAAAGCAAAGAGTTTAGGATGTCAACTTATGGCCCTACCCCAATACAAAAAAGGTTGCACCAAGGCAATATTGAAACAAGACGATTTACTAGTTCAAATACAAGAAGTATTAGAATTGCTCCAAAGAAACCTTACTCAAGACTTCACAAAAAGTAATTTAGGACAAAAAACCTTCAGCAAAACTCTTTTTCCTTAATACCAACTGTTTTTACTACGTTTCTTTGTCATTAAAAAGCCCGTGGCGAGATTCGCACCCGCGACCTCACCCTTACCAAGGGCGTGCACCAACTAGCTATGCTACACGGGCATTAATAAAAAAATCTGTTTTGAAGAGTTATTATATAGTTTTGTTTTTAGCTAAAATCGATTAGGTCGCCATTTCTTATTGCTCCAACTGATCCGCGGGCAAAGAGTGAGCCTTGGTCGCCTTCTCTTAATTCGCCTACTGAGTCAAGTCCGCATTTTAGTTCGTTAAGTTTGATTGAGATATTTCCTTTTTGGGCAGTGAGTCTTGCTGTTATTTTTCCGCTTGTTACTCTTCCAGAGATTATGGTTGTGTCTCCACCTTGGTATACTCCTGTTACTTCAAATGTTCCAAATCCTTTTGGTTCAACTGCTCGGGCTTCGTTATTTAATTCAAATTTTTTTCTTGCGGTGTTTGAGAATTTTGGAATGTATCCTTCGACTTTTTCTATGGATTCTTCAATTTCATCCAAAGGTTCTTCTTCTTGTTGTGCACTAAATGCAGGCATTGCTTTTCCCCATTCTTTCTTTTGTGGCGGGGCTAGTGGAACGCTAGTTCGTGGGTTTTCAGCCCCTCCTTTTCCATACATTACTCCTCTTACAACTGCTTCAAGTTCTGCTTTTTTTTGGGGGTCAATTGAAATTCTGGGTTTAATTTGAGGAACTTCCCTAGCATCATCAAATGAAATTCTTCTTTGTAATTGTTCTACTGATTCTACCCCGTTATCTTCGTCATTTTGGTTAGTGGGTGCTTGTGCTGATAAGTCATCTAGTTCTTTTTCAAAATCAGATTCTTCTTTGTCATAAGCTAGTTTTAATTTTTCAAATGGGCTTACGTCTTTTACTTTTCTTAATTTTCTTCTTTCTTCTGCGGGTCTTGCATGAATTGGTATGCAAACATTTGGGTCGTAAGAAAAAGTTTCTGTTCTATTTTTTGCGTGTTCTGGTATGCAAACACCTAGTTTATTGGGTCTTGATACTGGTGTTTTTTCATTTCTTTGAAAAGCAATCACTTTGTGTGTTTCTACTTTATTTCGGTGTTCTGATTGTACTGATTTTTCAATGGTTTTTTTAGAGTCAATTTCTTTTGTTGCAAATTTTAACCCTTTTTTTGGCATTAGTGCATCAAATAAACCCATAAAGCTCAAAATAATTTGGTAAGAAAAGAATAAAAACGGGTGGTGAACAAATTTACCCGTAGTTTACTGCTAAAGTAACTGCTTCGGTTGGATTTTTTGCTTCTTGTACTAGTACTCTTTTTCTCAAATCAAAATACCTATTAGCCATTTCGCTACTCCATCCACCAGTGTCTTTAATCACAATAATTGGTATGTTTGATTGGTATGCTATTGCCATTTCGGTTAATGTTCCGCTTCCTCCACTAATACAAATAATTACATCGCATGAGTTTACTAGTACAAATTCTCTTCCTCCTCCGCGTTCAATTCCTGTTGCAATAACAACATCTGTGTTTTGTTTGTCAAAAATATTTTTTCCTTTGCCATAAGTTACTCCTACTGTAATTCCGCCTGATTTTTTTGCGCCTCGGGAGGCGGCTGTTGAAATTGAGTCACTATCTTTTTCAGCTCCATATACTAAAATATTTCCGCTTTGTGCAATAAGCCTGCCTACTTCTTCTGCAATTAATTCAATTTCTTTTGAATATGCTAGATCAGCTGCTGACCCCATTACTCCTATTTGTAGTACCTTCATACAATCACTCCTCCTCCAACTTTTTGACCTTTTTCTTTTGCTTTATTTTTAATTTCCAGGTTTTTGATTACTTGTGTTAAAGTTACTTGTTCTTTTGCCATTAAAACCAAAAGAAAGTATACTAAATCAGCGCATTCCCATTCGAGTTCTTTACTGGTTTTAGCTAAAATAACTTCTGTTGCTTCTTCCATTAATTTTTGTTTTAAGAGTACTTCATCAGCAAATAGTTTTGCAGTATATGACTCACTAGAGGCTTTTTGTTTTCTTTCAAGAATTTTTTCATATAATACTTGTAAATTAAACTCGTTTTCTTCTCCAAAACAACTGTATTGACCTAAATGACAAGCATTTCCAGCTAAAGATGAACTTGATTTTTGGTTTACTTTGAATAATAAGGCATCATTGTCACAATCTGTTTTTATTTCAAGCAATTCTTGTATGTTTCCTGAAGTTGCTCCTTTCATCACTACTTCGCCTTTTTCTCTGCTATACCGAAATACTTTTTTTGCTATTATTGATTTCTGGAGGCTTTCTTTATTTGAGTAAACGAGTGACAGGACTATGCCGTTAGTGTCTTGGATTATTGTTGGAACTAACCCCCCCATTTTTGAGAAATCTACTTTTCCAGTATCAAATTGGAGTAATTTTTCAGAGTCTTGGTTACAACTTTGTAATCTTACACTCCTAATTACCATATCAAAATTTTGCATTTTTTTCACCTATAATTGCTATATCTGACCCAAAAATCGTTTCATACACTTTTAGTCCGACGCTACTTGCGCTTTCGCCTGATACTACTATGTCAATTACTAGGTCTGCTTCGCCTGATTTGTAAGTGTTTTCAGTGCATCCGCTTAAGTAGAATTTTTCAAATTTGTATCCTTTATTTTCAAGTTTTTTTAAGTAATTTTCTGAAAGGAGTTTGTATTTATTATTCACGGCAACAATGAGTGTGCAAGACTTGTCCAACATAATGAGTTCTCTTTTCCTTGGGCCAAGTAAACATAGTGTTGGTTTGCCAAATAATGTTTTTCCCCCGCACCAAGGAATTTTTGCTACTTGTTTAACACAACTATCCCCGCGTTCAAACAAGTATTCATTAAACAAGTCTTCCCCTGTTACTCCAAAGCACTTTTTACCCTTTTTAGCAAGTTTTTCAACTATTTGAGGGACATCTTCGGCTCTAACTGTGATTGATTCATTTGACAGTTCTTCAAATAGTAGCCTATATTGGTAAAGTCCTGAGTTTTTAGGCAAAACTAGGATTGAATCCTTCAATTTAGCTACCAACAGTTCAAAATCAGTAATGGGATTGATGAAGACAATATTCACTTTTACTTAGTTGTAATTCACTTTGTCCTATTTGCAACTCACTTTGTTGCACTTGTAATTCTATTTGTTTTGTTGATACCATTTTTATCACCTTCAAAAATAACTTAATCGCTAAACTCAAATCCAAGACAATCATTTACCTGATACTCAAAACCTTAATTCCCAATAATCATTGACTTGACTCAAAACCTTAATCCCCAACAATCATTGACTTGATACCTAAAACCTTAATTTCCAATAATCATTGACTTTATTTTTCCAGTTTCTTTTAGCCCTATCATTTCTTGTTTTCCTGTTTCAATGTTTTTTATAGTCATTTTTCCTTCTTTTAGTTCATTTTCGCCTATTATTCCAACAAATGTGTATCCTTTTTTTTGGGCGAAGTCAATGTTTTTTCCAATTCCTTTTCCAATTAAATCTACTTCTACATTTACTCCGCTTTCGCGTATGTTTTTTGCTATATCAAAAAGTTTGTCTTGGTTGATTCCTACTCCAAATATGAATATCCCTTGAGTTCCTTTTTTTACTCCTTGTTCTTTCAAATAATCAAATACTCTGCTTATTCCTATTGCGTACCCTACTCCCGAAATATCTTGTCCACCGTATAATTTTACGAGTTTGTCGTATCTTCCTCCGCCTGCAATGCTTGGTCCGTTTTCTATTTTTGCTTCAAATACGAGCCCTGTATAATACTCTAGTCCTCTTGCTAATCTGGAATCAAATTCAACGCAAGTTAGGCCTGCAGTTTTGGTCATTTTGAGGAAGTTTTTTACTTCTTGTGCTCCTAAGTCATCCTTTCCAACAATATTTTCTATTTCTTCAAATGAATTTTTTAGTACTACATCAAGTACTTTTGAATCAATTCCTTTTTCCTCAAGCATTTTTTTAATTTCACTAGCTGGAAATTTGTCTAGTTTGTCAAGTACTCTCATTGCTTCTATTTCTTTTCCTGGTGCAAATTTTGCCAGTAGCGATTGGAGTAGTTTTCTTGAATTAATAACCATTCTTGGTGCAAGACCCAGCGCTTTGAAGTAGTCGTTTAGTGCTTGTAGTAGCTCAAGTTCTGCTTCTAGTCCACTTACCCCAAATATGTCTGCATCTGCTTGGATGAACGCTCTATATCTTTTTGCTTGTGGTTTGTCGTATCTATAAACTTCTCCAACTTGGTATCTTTTATAAGGAAGTTTTAGTTGATTTGTTGCCACAACTCTAGCGGTTGATGCAGTGAATTCAAATCTTAATCCAAGTTCTCTTTCGCTCTTGTCTTTAAAGTAATAAATTTCTTCTTTAATTGCATCCCCTGCCCCGCCTTTTGCTTTAAATAAATCAAAGTTCTCTACTGCCGGAGTAAATAGTGGTTCGTACCCGTAGGAAGCAAATATTTTTTTAAAAGTGCTTTCAATATATTCTTCAAGCACTGCATCAGTTCCTATTAGGTCTCGCATGCCTTTTACTGTTTGGTACATGTTATCCATAAAAATCACATAAGAAAAAATTAAAGGTCGAGAGAGGGATTTGAACCCTCGTCATAGGGACCACAACCCTAAATCCTAACCAGGCTAGACGATCTCAACCAGTTATTTTTCAAATTTTTCCTCCCAAGCTTTCAGCTTAGCAATATTCTTCAGTTGCCTTGTGTTTATTAATTTTTTGTAAAGCCTAAAATTTGAATAACCATACAAAACAACAGTATATTTTTCACTAGGACACTTTTTAGTAATTTTTGAATCAAAATATAGTTTGGGTGCAAAACCAAGCATTTGAAGTACTTCAACAATATCATTTCCAAGATTTTTTGATATTGTAACAAGGCTTATTACAGGATAATAAGATTTATTCCTCCCTTGTGACCTAAAATATATATTCCCGTCAGTATCAAAAAGCCCTCGCATAATAGAACAAAGTATTTCTATGTTATTAACTTTCAATTTTTCAGGGATTCCGATTGTACGTTTTGGACCTGGGAACAACCCAATTACATTTGTTTTAAACTGCCAAATTGCTTTAGAATATAGTTCAAATCCCACTGTTGTTTCATAATCTTTAATATTCACTTCAATATTGTAGAGTTCTTTAAACATGGGTTTTACAAAATTGGTATAATATTCTTTTTCGTCCTTTTTATTGCCTTTTAGTCTATATTCAAACTTTTTGTTTGAAATAAAACCATCTCCAAAACTCATCCCGCACTCTTCAGCAAGCAAAGGAGTTAGTTCTTTTGGCAAAATAACCCCTTTTTCAATATCTTTTCTTGAAAAAGCTACTTGTAAATTATTAAGTAATAGTTCATTATTCAAGTAAGTAATTGTACAATTAGAAGTCTTTGTTTTTATTCTCCAAAGGTTAGCAAATCCAGCATTCTTTAACTGGCTAGAATAATCCCAAAATAGTTCTTTTGCAGTGTACTTCTCAAGCATTTCTTGAGGTAGAACCTTTAGCGCTAAACAAATTTTTTCAAAGTCTTTTTTAGAAATTCGGGTCATTTCTTTCCAATAACTCTGAAAAGTATTATTATTTATACCAAAAAAACATCCTGATTCCTTCCAATATTTTCCAGATGCT
>Ga0247841_10007296_pt1 | contig 16496 bp, 24 predicted proteins | sample LaCruzMarch2015__2_FD_192410 | JGI IMG/M metagenome (GOLD analysis project Ga0247841, IMG submission 192410) | Freshwater microbial communities from meromictic Lake La Cruz, Castile-La Mancha, Spain - LaCruzMarch2015_18m | ecosystem: Environmental > Aquatic > Freshwater > Lake | place: Spain... | reverse complement strand
GGCGATGCGGTATTTCGATGACGGGCAAAACCCGAGCGCATCATCAGGTGTGTTGCTTGAGGAAGGCGACATAGTCGAGCTTCCGTCTATTTATCATATAAAGGATTTTAGAGTGATAAAGGCTGGTGATGATGCGGGCAAGATTGTTGTGACCTATGAAAGCTAAAAAGGAGGGATAGAAATGGATCATATTAAGCATCAGAAAAAGAACCGGATCATCACCCGGGTTAATGAGATCGTTACTAATGGCGGCTTGCCGAAGACCGGGCAGACGATGAGTTATCAGTATGGGGATGACGGAACGTATCAAATGGGTTATCCACTCGGCGGTGGGCAGAGATATATCGATAATGGCGACGGCACCATAACAGATACAGTTACCGGCCTTATGTGGGTCAAGGATATTCAGATGTCCGGGTTCGGGATGACGATGTATTGGTATGACGGGATCAATGCCTGCGAGAACTTGGTTTTTGCCGGACATGATGATTGGCGCATGCCGAATATCAATGAACTGATGTCGATCGTGGATCATTCGCGGTATGACCCCTCATGGGATCCGATGATTTTTGGATATCCGGTTGATCAGTGGACGCCGTTTTGGTCATCGACAATATGCGCTCCATGGCCAGATGGGGCATGGTGTCTATATCCTTACGATGGTTATAAAACTTCATGGGGTAGACCTTACGATATGTGTTATGTGCGGCCGGTTCGCGGCGGACAGGCATAAAAAGGAGGATTTCAAATGGCAATACCTACAATTGAATTCAAAGACGGGAAAAAGATCGTGACGTATCCTTCCGGCGAAAAGCGGGAGCATACGAAAGAAAGTTTGAGCACTGCGAAGCAGATGTTTGTCAAGCGCAGGGACAAGATCGATGAGCAGATCGCGCTCATCGATGATGACATTAAAAAGATAGGATAGGTTTATGCAGAGTAGCGTAGGGTGGACAAAATACATCACGCCGGTCTTGGTAACGATCGCGATATTTATGATCGGCAATATCATGGCTCAAGTGGGGCGCGTGGATGAGAAGTTGTTTCATCATTTGGCGAACGACGAGATTCATATGCCGCGAAGCCTTTATGTATCTAAGGCGGAGTTTGATATTCAGAGCCGATTTATCGAAAAAGAAAACGACAGGATTATTAAGGCGATTGATGATTTGAGGAACGATTTAAAGGCGGAATATGGAAAAGGTAAGACTCGAAATTGACCTGCACGAATATAAGCGGCTTGCTTTAGTGATCCGGGATCACAAAAGCATGCTGTATAAGCTCAGCATGCATGAGCTGATCAGGCGTGATTTGGTCAGGGATATGGATATCATGCAGGGTATTCTCGAAAAATCGGAAGTTAAACGGGAGGTGTCGAAATGATTACGATCAAGTTGCTCATTGCTTTTGCGCTCGGGGTCGCGGTCGGCGGGCTGGGGATGTTCTTTTATCTTTCAATTAAAGGGATGGTGAAAAATGGCGGATCAGGAAAAGTTTAGTCTTCTTAAGTTTCTGGGTAGTTTCTTTCAGGTCTTGCCTTGGGTGAAGAACATCCGCTACGTGATCGGTATTGCTCTGGTGGGCTTTGTAGGGCTGACCGTTTACCGGGCATTCTTTATGTCGACACAGACTACGAAACAGGAAACGCATATTATCGCGCAACCCGGATCGCAGGTAACGATTGACCAGAAGCGCGAAGAGAAAAAGCTCGGAGTCGAGGTTCATCCGTTTGTCGAGGGGTACGGTTTCGCGGAATCCGACGATCGCAAGGGCGTGGGCGGAAAGGCCGGGGTGCGGGTTGATTTCTGAAATGGCTATGAATAAAGTTCTAATAATTCCAGAATTATTTTTGATTGTTGCTTCAGCTGTGCTTTATCGCATGGGTGGATCCGATAGGTATAACACCAAGTGGCGGGATTTCGGTTGCTCTTTGGCGGCTGTAGCGTCGGTTTTGATCATTGGGCTTCGGCACTGGTCGCTTTTTATTTCATTTGGCTTGTTGTTCGGGGCCATGACGACTTATTGGAAACGCAAGGGTGAGGATGCTCGTTGGTATAACTGGCTGATCACCGGTTTTATGTACGCGCTCGCGTTTCTCCCGCCAGTTTATTTTCTTTCCCGATTTGAGGCATTCGTTTATTTTGCGGCGTTCCTTTCAATAGCGACGATGATCTGGTCGGAAATGGTGAGCGATGTGGTTTGGGAAGAATGCGGCCGCGGGGCAATATTGATCATCGCGCAGGCGGCTTTTCTGATCTTCAAGTAAGACAACAATGCCTTGCCAACTATTGAACCGTATGGCCCTATACACCCCGAAAGGAGGGGCAAAATGATTAAAGAAAATATGACGGTAAAAAAGGCGCGGTATATCAGCGTCAGAAACGGCGGCGAAGAGACGTACGTCGAAAACATTCCGGTGTCGGGCCGGATGCGCGATCATCTTCCGGCCGCCAAGTTACGTTTGCGGGAGATCCAGCGGGTGATGCCTTTGGGCAAGTGGTCAATCCGGATTGAGCAGGTGTGGCCAGAAAAAGACGCCCGGCATTATCAGTGGATCGATGTAGTGACCAGTAAATTAGGGGAGTCGGTGTTATAAAAACAAGGAGGAATTTGCCATGGGGAAGAATGTCAAGAAACAGAAGGCTGTTGTGGTAAAAGAGCCAAAAAAGGTTTCAGCCGAAACCTCTTCGTCTAAAGAGGGCATAGTCATGCATGCCGGGGCCTCGCGTAATGAGCTTATGCTGGTGGCCAAGGAGCGCGGGGTTAAAAACTTCCGTGTGCTCAATAAGCAGGAGCTGGGTGAAGTGTTAAAAAATATCGGAGATCAGAAAGCTGTTGATGCGATCGTGACCGTGGCTGTTGCCAGATGGAAGGCGGGCTGGGGAAAGGAGAAGGCAAAGAATGAAAGTCAAAGCTGAAATCGAATTGAAGGTCGACATGGGCGGGGTGTCGCATGACGGCATCGGTTGTCAGGGTTATTTGCCGGAAGGCACGCGGTATGAGGATATCATCCGGGTATTCGGCGGGCCCCAGCTTGGCGCATCGCTTGACGGCAAGATCAAGGCACAGTGGGTCGGTAGGATCAACGGCCTTGTGTTTACGATTTATGACTACAAGTCACGGATGGATCCGGAACGCAACACCGATTGGCATATCGGCGGTAAGCAGAAGTTTGTCGCGGAGCTGGTGAATATTTATTTTAAAGCGCAGTAAATAATATAAATATTTAAAGCAAAACCTTCGCTGGTCATTATGACTGGCGGAGGTTTTTTATTTGAAAGAAGGATTTTTTCATTGAGTATTAAATTTCTTGTGGTAAAATATGGGTTAAAATGTAACAGGGAGAACTTTCAATGAAAGAACTCGTTAAAGCATTTAACGCAGAAGAAATAGCAGAATACTTACGTCTACATCCATATACTATTCGAAGATTAGCCAGAGAAAAGAAGATTCCAGCTTTTCGCGCTGGCGGCCAGTGGCGTTTTCGTAAGGATGATATTGATCAGTGGTCGAAGTCGTACCCTTTTATTCATAAGAAAGGAAAGTAGAATATTGTCATGAAGTATAAACTTTTTGTTAGTGCAAATCAGAAAGAGCTTCGCGAGGAACGCTTTGCGATTAAGGATGTCATAAACGATAACGCAACATTGCGGGATTGTTTTGATGTTTTTCTTTTCGAAGATATGCCAGCTAAAGGGAAATCTCCGTCAGTAACATATTTAAAGCATGTGTCAAACAGCGATATTTATGTTGGGGTTATCGGCAAGGAGTACGGCTATAAGGGTAATGATGGCCTTTCTCCTACCGAGAGAGAGTTTAAGCGCTTTCAGAAGGCGCGGTTGGATGGCGAGATCATTGTTTTTGTTAAAGGTACTTCTGCTGAGGATGCGAAGCGTGATAAAGAGACGCAGGACTTTTTCAAGTCGGTCAAAGCGGCATTCATTTATAAGAGATTCCGTAACACTGACGAACTAAAGGTGCAAGTCCTTAATAGCTTGATCTCATTTTTGGATGATCATGGCGAGGTCAGTAAGGGGCCTTTTGATCAAGCGATTTGCCGCGAAGCAGATTATAAGGATATCGACGAGCAAGAGGTTAAGGATTTTTTACAAAATCGGACTATTAAACTAAATGTTAAAGTCCCGAAGATTACCATTAAGAATTTCCTGATTAGTACATTAAAGATTGTGAAGAAGGAAGGCGGTGTCCTTCGGCCAATAAATGCGGCTCTTCTTTTCTTCGGTAAAACTCCCTCAGAGATTATTACTCATCATGAAATTCGTATTGCCCGATTCCGCGGCACAACGCGATCAGAATTTATTGATTCACAGGAAATCAAGGGGCCTGTTTATAAGATGCTTAGTGCTGTCGAGTCATTTTTCCTGCGGAATACTCGATTAGCTAATAAAATCGTCGAGTTTAAGAGGATTGATATCCCCGAGTATCCGTTCGAGGCTATTCGCGAAGCGGTCATCAACGCGATTGCGCATCGCAATTATAACCGGCGTGGCGCACCCATTATGGTGTCGATCTTTGACGACCGTATAGAGGTTAGCAATCCCGGTGGTCTTTTGCCGGGTCTTAATATCAAAAGGTTAGAAGGCCATCATGCCACGCGGAATAAAACGATATGCGATATTTTTCATGAGACCATGGATATGGAGCGCTTTGGTACGGGGATTGGGAAGATGAAAAAGCTGATGAAAGAAAATGGATTGTCCTTGCCTGAATTTTCAGAGGAAGGAGATTTCTTTGTTGTGAAATTCTATGGGCCCGGTGATAAGATTTTAGATTTGGTACCGAGCATTCCCAAGTATAGGCAAACAGATCTTAAAAAACTTGGTCTCAACGAGCGGCAGATTGAAGCATTGCGATTGATGGTGAATGAAAAGAAACAAATTACAAATAAAGATTACAGAGAAATATTTAAAGTAACTGACAGAACGGCTTTGAGAGATATGAATAGTCTTGTTGAAAAAGGCATGATTCTAAAAAAAGGATTTAAGAAGGACGCGTTCTATTTTGCCAAATAATTTATGTCGGATAACGGACTAAATTGTCGGATATTTGGCGGATAGCTGAAATGTCGGATAAGGGCAAGAAATGTCGGATAAATGTCGGATAGCGAAATACCGTGATTGATACTGGAGGTTTAATATGGCAAAAACCAATGCATTTATTAGTTTTGATTATGATCACGATGATTTTTTAAGGACTGCTTTGGCCGGGCAAGCAAAGCATCCAGACTCTCCATTCGATATTATTGACCGATCTGTTAAGGAGCCACTCACGGGTGATTGGAAAGAAAAAGTTAAAGGTCGAATTAAACGTGCTGATATCGTGATTGTTATATGTGGTGAATATACGCATACCGCTTCAGGGGTTGCTACTGAGCTTCAAATTACCAAAGATTTACAAAAACCTTATTTTCTTTTAAAAGGCTATCCGGATAAAGTATGCACTCGTCCGACGTCTGCTTCGGTTTCTTACGACAAGATTTACAATTGGACTTGGGATAATCTGAAGGCGTTGATCGGTGGATCGAGATGACGAAAGAGACTAATACACTTTTCAATGCAATCGAAAAGGATTACGGGCAGAGCTACAAAGATCATTTGCTTGCGCAATATCAGCTTTACGTTGAGAACATGGAAAAGATTAGCGACAGACGGCAAAACGCAAATAATTATTTTATTACTATTAACACAGTTTTGATTTCATTCATGGGAGTTCTTATCCAGTCAAAAATGTTTGAGTCAATCGTATGGATTAAATCACTTATTGCGATTGTAGGAATAATTATTTGTGCGGTGTTTTGGTTTCTCCTGCGTTCTTACAAACAACTGAATACCGGCAAGTTTAAGGTTATTCATGAGATTGAGCAAAAAATGCCGATTGCTCTTTATGATTATGAATGGAAGATCTTGGGAGAAGGTAAAAAGAAAAACATCTATTTCCCTTTTTCTCATATCGAAATGATCATTCCGTGGGTGTTCGGGATAATTTATGTGGTTATTGGGGTTTTGTTTTTCAATTGTCGATGAGCTTAAAATAAAAGGCTTACAATTGAGTGTTGATTTTTTGTTCAGGGAAATTTCTCTTGTAACGGTTAACAGGCGGCTCAATGGTAAAATTGAGCCGAACAAGATTCAGAGGAGGTAATAAAAAAATATGAAGACTAAAGGAAATATATTGATTATAGCCGCTCATCCTGATGATGAAGTTTTAGGATTGGGGGGCACAATCTTAAAAAGAGCAATGGTCGGTCATAAAATATTTGTTATTTTCCTTGCCACTGGAATTGCCGCAAGATACTCAAATCCTGACAAACAAAAAGCCAAAATAAAACATGAGATCGCTGATCTTAAAAAAGAAACTGAAAAATCTGCCGCTATCTTAAAAATTGAGAAAATGTATTTCTTGGATTTTCCAGATAACAGGTTAGATACAATTGCCAAAATGGATATAACGTTCAAGATTAAAGAAATTATCGATGTTGTAAAGCCGGAGATCGTATACACGCATCATTGCGGAGATTATAATTGGGATCATAGAATTGCATTCGATGTAACATTAATGGCTTGTCGTCCCAATGTTGGTGATAATTTTCCTAAACAGGTTTATTCCTATGAGGTTTTATCTTCTACGGAAAGAAGTTTCCAGAGTAATTTTAATGTGTTCGCGCCAAATGTATTTGAAAATATAAAAGATACAATAGAGCTCAAGAAACAAGCGATGCAATGCTATAAAACAGAGTTGCGGAAGTATCCGCACCCGCGGTCACCCGAAGCCATTGAATATTTGGCAAGGAAAAGAGGGGGCGAGGTGGGACTTGAGTTTGCAGAAGCGTTCCAGCTAATAAGAGAGATTAATTTGTAAAAGAGGGTTTATGTCGAGAATAATTATTATTGGTGGAATTGAATCTACATATAAAAACGCTCAAATACTTCATGAAATTGGGGAAGATATTTGTATGTTTTATACGAGAGGAGAAAGATCCTCTGGCTGGGAAGGCGTGGATTCAATTGACGAGTCAAAATTTCCTTTTGCCTCGCAGGTTCCAAAAACTGTAGTTCAAGGAAATATAAATGAATACATAGAAGAAATGGAAAAAATAAGACCTGATTATATTTGGTCTTTGGGATGGCAACAGATTTATAGAAGAAGAATGTTTGAAGTATGCCCCATAATAGGTATCCATGAGGCACTTTTGCCCGAGGGCGCAGGAGCTGTTCCAATAGCAAATGCTATTTTGCATGATAGGCCAAAAACAGGAGTCACTTTATTCGAGCTTGATGAAGAAATGGATACCGGTCCTATAATTGGACAGCTTGTGGGAAAACTTGACCCAAGAAAAGTAACTGCTACAGAGCTCTATAATGAAGCGATGTTTTTGGAAGATAAAATTATTAGAGTATTTGTTTCTTTACTCCGTGAAAACATAGCGCCCCGAATACCGCAGGATATGGCAAAACGCATAGTATATGGGAAAATTAAATGGGAAGAATGGCCAGAGGAAAAAGTAAAAAGAGCAAGGACATATCCATACAAATGAAAAATATATTTATATATTTAGAAACAGCAAAGAAATGCGAATTAGATGCAAAGCTTGTTATGGAATGGCGGAATGATCCTGAAACGCTAAAGATGTTTTATCATTCAAAACCAAAATATTGGGATTCCTTTTATACTGAATATTGCAACGAATATTTTAAGGATGATGAGCTATTACCAGTCTTCGCCCTTTTTAAGGGTGAAAAAGCTGGTTTTATACGATTTAATAAATATAGAGATGATAAAATTCAAGGGAGTGTCGCAGATATCGATGTTAATCTAAACCCTCAAAAACGTGGCTTGGGTTTAGGGGCGGAATGTATAAGAAAAGGCGCTTATCATCTGTTTGATAAAGGATATGAAACAATTGTTGCCGAGATTAAACAGATAAATATTGCTTCTATTCGGGCTTTTGAAAAAGCTGGATTTTTGTATTTTGATTCGCTTGATAAAAAAATCAAAGATACGGGAGAGGTATTTCCTATTTATAGATTCACTCTACGTAAACAAAAAAATGAGCAAGAAAAGAAGCATGTTTTTATTATTGCCGAAGCTGGATCAAATTGGCGTTGTGGTACTTCAGCCAAAGATGTAAAAATGGCCAAATCACTTATTGATGTAGCCGTTGAGGCCGGAGCGGATGCGGTCAAATTTCAAACCTATAAACCGGAAACCGTATATGTGCCTAATGCTGGCGATTCCGATTATTTATCAGGAGCGGGGATAAAAGAATCCATTACTGAGATATTTAAAGATCTCTCAATGCCGTATGAAATGATTCCTCTGCTTGCTGAATACTGCCAAAAACAAAATATTCAATTTATGTCCACCCCGTTTTCTATTGCTGATGCCAAGGCAGTGGATCCGTATGTAAAAATTCATAAGATAGCCTCTTATGAAATAAGTCATGCGCGGTTAATTGAATTCATAGCGAAAACCGGCAAACCGGTAATTATTTCTACTGGTGGGGCAACATACGAAGATATTGAATGGGCTATTAACCATTTTTATAAAAATGGCGGCAAGATCATTTCTCTTATGCAATGCACGGCTAAATATCCGGCACCTTTATCAACTCTAAATCTTAACGTTATTCCTGAGTTTATTAATCGTTTCAATATCCCTATTGGTCTTTCAGATCATAGCAGGGATCCGATTATCGGGCCTATAGGGGCAGTCGCTTTAGGTGCCACCATTATTGAAAAGCATTTTACACTCAACAACAAGCTTCCCGGCCCTGATCATTCATTCGCTATCATGCCTGACGAGCTTAAGCAAATGGTTAAAGCTATAAGGCAAATTGAACATGCGTTGGGCTCCGGGACAAAAGAGATTCAGGCAGAAGAAAGAGAATTGAGGAACTTTGCTCAACGCTCCATTCAAGCAACCAAGGAAATCAATAAAGGAACCATTTTATCCGAGGGGATAAATATTGATATTTTAAGGCCGGGCAAACAAAAACAAGGAGTTCATCCTAAATATTTATTTGAAATCGAAGGAAAAAAGGCAACTCGTGGCATACGTTTAGGAGATGGCATTCAAAATGGTGATTATGAACAGGAAGTTTGATTGGATATTTTTTGATCTTGATGGAACTCTTGCCGACAGTATTTCTGAGATGTATCAGGTCTATCTTGATTTTCTAAGTGACTTTAGCAAAAAGGGCACCAGAGAAGAATTTGACGAATTGAACGGGCCCTCTCTTTTGGAAATTGTGGCAGTCTTAAAATCTCGTTACAAGTTAACGGAGGATAAAGATTCCCTCGTTAATTTTTATAAAAATAAAATCTCGGCATCCTACAAGAGCCATGTTAAGTCTATGGATGGGTCGGGAGGCGTTTTGCAAGAACTAAAAAATCGGGGTTACAAAATGATGTTAGTGACTTCTTCGGATCAGGACATTGCGCTTGAATTTATTAGAAGCCAAAAATGGGAGCAATATTTTCAGGATTATGTTTTTGGAAATCAGATAAATAAAGCAAAACCAGCTTCAGAAATTTACGAGCTCGCCTTAAAAAGGGCCGATGTTTCTTCTGGGTTAGTAGCTGTAATAGAAGATTCGTGTAATGGGATAAAATCAGCCAAGGCGGCAGGTGCATTTGTTATTGGGTTAGCAAGTCATCAGACGAAAGAAGAATTGTTAAAGGCGGGAGCCAATAGTACGATTTCGCATCTAACAGAAATTATGCCGATTATTGAGGTTAAAATATGAGTAAGCTTAAAACGAATTATGAAGTAGTAGCTATCGGCAATATTTTACTGCAAACAACAAAGGACACATCAATTGATGGGGTGCTTGCTAAGAATCGTGATGCCATCGAGGAAATATGGCAGAATACATTAAAAGAAAGAGGCGGGAAGCTATTTAACGGGACTCTTCCAAATTTCGTTAGAGTTGATCAGAAAAGCTTTTCAAACCATATTATAAAAAGTCATTTCATCGAGTATAAATCCTTCCTTGCTCAAAGAAAACGGCCAGATTTAAATCTCGGGATTAAGCCCATCGGCGTCAGCGGCGTCATCGTTTTAAAAGAAGCCGATAGAGAATACGTTGTCTTTGCCAAGAGAGCTGATGACGTTACTGAATATCCTGCATTTTTTGAGTTGGTACCTTCGGGGAGTATTGATAAAGAGTGCTCTGACGTCAACGGAACCATAGACTATAAAGCCAAATTATTATCTGAATTTTCAGAGGAGACGGGATTGCCCAAGGAGTATGTTAAAGAAATTTCTTCCTTCGCCCTTGTTTTAGATACTAATCATAACGTTTACGATATTTGCTGTAAAATTTTGGTTGAGTATACCAAGGAGCGATTCTTTTCTTATTTTAAAAGTTCGAAAGAGTATCAGTCGCCCACGGCCATAGCCGTAGATGGGTTGGGGGATTTTATTAAGGCGAATAACGAACAAATCGTTCCAACTTCAATGGCATTAATTGAAGCTTATATGCGAGGTGCATAAAAACGATATTTAATTTTTACTATATGCAAAAAAGGTATGTATCACGGAGTCGTAGCATTTTATGCATATTGAAGTCACAGGCCTAAGCATTGTTGAGGCCAAGGTCGCGATTCGGGCGTATGGACTGGGCGAAACTGTTGAAGTCGGAAAGCATGGAGAATAATGGAATTATCAGCACATTCTGACATATTAATTCACTGGACGGGCAGTGATATAGACGGGTTGGATATTTCTGATTCCGAAAGAAATGATTTATATTTTGATCGATTAAAAAGCATTTTGAGGTTCGGACTTTGGATGAGGAAACCAAAAGATCGAGGAAAAATAGAAGTTAACGGAATCGAAGTTAATAAACCGGATATAGCCAGAACTTGTTTTACAGAATTAAAGCTTTCTTCATCTGAGGATCACGCGAAACTCTATGGCAGGTTGGGGATTGGAGTTAAAAGATATTTTTTATTTGATCGTTTAGGCGCTCCGATAAATTATTGTCAATTTAATACGAACAGTCTCTTTTTCCCGCCTTTTTCCGATGCAATTACACGTGATGCGTCCGGTGAAGAATTACTCTCATTTTTTAAGCACATGTGCTCCGGGCGTCCTTTGAAATATGATTTATACAATGAATCAGAATGGCGGATTGTTTTTTCTGAGAATATCAGAACTAAACTGATGGACAATGGTAGAGTCGATAGAGCGAATTTATTTGTTAATCCGGCAACATCCGATAAGACAGATATTAAAGATTATTATTCGCAATTGCCACCTGATCGGAGGCCGGAATATTTAATCCCTTTGGATCCTTGGGTAGCCATTATTATTTACCCGAATTTAAAGACTAAAACTCGGTCTGTTGAGTGTCCGACAATAAGGGGTATGCTTAAGGATGTAGCTATGCGTCCCACGGTGACAGGGTGTCCGGAGCGTGGGTGTTACCCTATGGAGCTGGATTTAGCCGCTTGCAAACATTTTTAGATTTATGGCAGACGACTTATTTGATGAATACATGGAACAGGAATAATTATGAAGCTTAGAGAGATTGCTATAAAGAATTTTCGTTGTTTTAAGGACGTGAGAATGTCTGTTGGCGATACGTGTGTTCTTATTGGAGAAAATAATAGTGGCAAAACTGCCTTGCTGGATGCACTGAGAATTGTATTAACTAGGGCATCTTTTGGGAAGAATGTGATGTTTGATGAATATGATTACCATATGTCTAAGGCGGGGGATTCTCCTTTATCAAGTGAGGGCATAGAGATCGAACTATGGTTCCGCGAAGATAAGTCTGATGAATGGCCGGAATCGTTATCACAAGCACTTCAAGATATTATTCAAACTGACCCTATTAACGATATCGATTCAATCGGTATTCGATTGTCAAGTAAGGCGGATACCGTCAGTAAAATCATTACTCCTAAAGTAGAGTTTTTGTCTATTGATGGTCAAGCATTAAAGGTAAAAACGGGTAATGTTACCGGATTTTTAAATTATATACGACTATTCGCCCTGTCAGCTCTACGAGATGCAAATGAGGAGTTTTCAGTTAGGTCACAATATTGGGGTAAGTTTTTAAAGGATTTGAAAATTAGCGATGAGCAGAGAAAAACTCTTGGGGAAGACCTATTGAAGATTAATCAGGATCTTCTAAAGGCAGATCCTCGACTTGAGCAGTTTAGATCTTCTTTTGCAAAAGCACAGAAAATCATGGCATTGGGGGATGGAAGTAATACTTCAATTCAAGCATTGCCGTTAAAACCATGGGATTTAATGTCGAAATCCGAAGTTGTCATTAAGCCAAAAGGAAGTGACGTTGATATTCCTTTACTTCGTCATGGTCAAGGGATACAAAGCTTGACAGTGCTATTTCTTTTTTATGCCTATATAGAAATCCTTTTAAAGCCTTCTTTCGAAGCAGAAACAGAAGCGATTCTAACTTTAGAAGAACCAGAGGCGCATTTACATCCTCAAGCTACTCGTGCGCTTGCCGCAAACCTTTGTGATTTAAAAACACAAAAAATCATATCGTCGCATTCGCCTCATTTTATTCAAGAAATTCCATTTCAGAATATTAAATTATTTAGAAGAATGGATAATTACTCAAATATTTATTGTATTAAAAGATCGTTCTCGGCAAAAATTTCCAATAAGGATGGGTTAGGTGCTTTTTGTTCGCAGTCAGCTTTGAAGTACCAGTATGATGCAACTACATCGATTTTGTTATTAAGTGGAAAGATGGAAGAGGCGGAATACCGGTCGCTTCTGTCGCTTTATCCCGGAGAGACGGATGTACATGGCAAATTAAAAAACCTTTATGAAGAATCCTGTTTATATTTGACTGATCAAGATCTACTTAAGTTGGAAACATGCGCTAAGCGAATTAGAGGTGAAATTCTCTTTGCTCGGGCATGGCTTCTTTGCGAAGGGCAGTCTGAATATCCGATTGTGCGTTTTTTTGCTGAAATTTTAGAAAATCCACTCGATTGTAAAGGGGTCGCTGTTATTGATTATAGGAACAATGGATCTGCTGGATTATTTGTTGGGTTAGCGCGGACTTTTGATATTCCGTGGTTGATACTTTGCGATAATGATGAGCAAGGGAAGAATTCAATAAAAGAAGTCAAGAATCGCGGCGTAATCGCGGCGCAAGGTACAACTAAAATCAGGCTATGGCCTAATTCATGTAAAGATTTGGAGGAATTCTTAATTAAGAATGGTTTTATTGTTGAGTACTCGGAACTCATCATCGGCAATGGGGCGAGATTAAAGAACAAATCCGGCGATGCAGGATATGAGGATGAGATGCTGAAGATTATACGTGATGATAAGGTTGGCTATGCCTATGGGCTGATTGCAAAACTTCGGGAAAATAATATGCAGAAAAGTCAGGTGCCGAGTTTTCTTGCTACTTTGATTGATGATGTTGTGATATTGGGGAAATGATATGGAGAATAGAGAATTAGAGAATTCGTGGCAAAAACTTAGCCCGGTTCAAAAGAAAACCGCTGAATGGGGAGAGGGATCATTGTTGGTACTTGCAGGACCCGGGTCTGGTAAGACACGGGTATTAACGTGTAGAATAGCAAAAATTCTTCATGCAAGTCAGGATAAGAATTTTAGAATTCTCGGTCTTACTTTTACTAATAAGGCCGCAGATGAAATGCGATTAAGAGTTGCTGGCCTTGTCCCGGGGCAAGAAAATAGACTATTTATAGGCACATTTCATTCTTTTTGTGCAGATGTTTTACGCCAGCACGGTGTTCATTTAGGAATTAATCCCAACTTTCAGATTTATTCACAAGATTTTGATCTCCAAGCAGTTTTAGATGAGGCCGTAAAAGAGGTCAAAAAGGAAAGCGACATAATAACTGATCTTGATAAAAAGACACTGCCTGTCATACACAGACTGAAATCTTTTCTTATTGAACCAGATCAGTGTGGCGATGTTTTTCGGGATAAAGAGTTTGGGAAACGTATGGCGCTGGTTTACCCGGCATATGAAAAAGAATTATCTAGGCGCAATTCGTTAGATTTTAATTCGTTAATTTTTCAGACCTATCGACTTTTTGTTAAATTTCCAGCTTTTGCGAAGCGTTATCGAACTGTTTATCCCTACATTTGCGTAGATGAATTCCAAGATACAAATGAGGCGCAATATAAATTGATTCGAGCCTTATCCGGAGATGAATACAAAAATCTTTTTATTGTAGCAGATGATGATCAAATTATTTATCAATGGAATGGCGCAAGCCATAAACGGATTGAACAACTTGCAAAAGATTATTCTCCAGAAATACTACAGTTACCTACAAACTACCGATGCCCACCGGAAGTTGTTTCAATTGCGAATAATTTGATCAGTTATAATTTTCTTCGATCTCCGGATAAAAAACCGCTTACGGCATTTAAAACAACTAGCGGGGATCCAGAAGTTGTGCGTTTATTACCGCGATTTTCTGATTTTGGTGCAGAAGCTAATGGGATAGGCGAGGATATTAAACGGTTGCATTCGAACCAGCTTGGATCAGTGGTTGTTTTAGCGCGAAATAGAAAATTGCTTGATGGTGTCTTAAAGGGGTTACAAGATCAGGGAATTGCCGCGATTATAGCACAGAGGAAGGATGAATTTATTAGCACCCCCTTTGTTTGGCTACATTCTGTTTTGCGGCTCGTCAGTAATGGACAGGATAGGGCAAGTTTGGAGGCTTTGTGTGGAGCATTTGCCCAACTTACCAATGTTGAAATTGATCCTGATGATGTAGTCACTCAAGCGCAGTCCTCAACATTGGGTTATTTACAACATTGGATAAAATTTGTTGAGCAAAAGAGTGCCATTACTATCACTAAAGAGATTATAGGCGAGTTACGTGCATTTATTAGCGGAGGAAATAATTTCCGTTTATTTAGTAAGAATGCTATTAATTGGTTTGGAAAACTTATTAAGGAACCTGCTTTATCGTCAAATACCGAAGGGGAAGAAGTATTTATTGGATATGAAGAGGAACGTTCAGTTTGGGAAGAACTTGTTAAGGAAATAGTGACTTCTTTAGGGGTGGAGTTATCGCTGGAAGCATTTTTGCAAGAACTACAAATGCATTCGAAAGAGTCGCGGATAAAACCCAATACTGTAGTGCTTATGTCAATTCATGGAGCAAAAGGGAAAGAATTTGATCATGTATATTTGGCAGGACTTGTTGAAGATGAATTGCCGTCTTTTCAAAGTAAACAGAAGGGCGATAAAAGCCCTGAAATGGAGGAAGAGCGGAGGAATTGTTTTGTAGCTATTACGCGGGCAATAAAAAGTTTGACGCTTACATATTCTGAAAAGTATAGAGGATGGAACAAAAGTCCGTCTAGATTTTTAATTGAGATGGGATTGATTAACAAAACATAGGAGGAGTATTAGATGGAACGATATCAAGACTACGTAATTAAAGATGGTCGATTTGTCGGAAAATTCGAAGAAATGTATCAAAAATTTGATGATCCATGGCATCAATCCAACATAGTTGACGTAGGTGGTGGATTTTCACGGCTTGCAACAATTGTAAATATTAAAAAGTTTGGGATAAAATCGGTTGTAGAATTTGGTTGTGGTTTTGGTTACTACGCTAATTTTATATCTCAATATACGAAGGCGAGAGTCAAGGGCATAGATATTTCTTCAACTGCTATTGAAAAAGCTAGATCATTATATCCGAGCATAGAATTCGGGGTTGATAAGATTCAAAACATTGAAACATATACTGAGTACGAGAGCGTTTTATTTGCCGAGATTACATGGTATATATTAGATGATATAAATATGATTTTCGAAAAGATGCTCAAACATTTCAGTGGCAAATATTTTCTCCATAACCTTGTGTTTTATAAGGGGCAACAAAAATATGGTACGGAATATTTTACGAATTTGAAAGAATTCATAGATTATGTGCCATTTAAGTTGGTTGGATACGCAGAAGCAACAACGGTTGATAGTGATACTACGGAAACAAGCACAATTTTTGAAATTACAAAAAAGTAGATAGTGGCGGAATTCTGTTGCGGGTGGTTTTGATATAGGTCTGGCGCTGTTCGGGGGTGCTCAGGCTGGCTATTTTAAGCAGGGTTTTGCCGGAGAACCGTTTGATGAGGGTCTGGTCTTCGGTTGATTTAAGGCTGGATATGAGGTCAGTCGGGATCTTCTCGAGGATCGTCATAAGCTGGGATACTCGGGCCCGGGTGATGCCGAAATGGTTGCCAGCGGCAGTTTGTGTTCTTTGAGGGTTTTCTACCAGATATTCCTGAACTCGGACGGCCATGACTACGATATTCTTGTAGACTGGCGGGGGCGGCAGGGGTCGGGAGGGCAAGGGATCGTATAAACTGATGGAAGTGCCTCGGCCGCGGTGCCGGTACATCTTCACAAGTATATGTATTTCCTTGCACTTAGAGAGGCGTCGCTTGTAGTGTTCTGCGTCCAGCGTGGGGAGCCATATTGAACG
>Ga0247841_10007295_pt1 | contig 16497 bp, 24 predicted proteins | sample LaCruzMarch2015__2_FD_192410 | JGI IMG/M metagenome (GOLD analysis project Ga0247841, IMG submission 192410) | Freshwater microbial communities from meromictic Lake La Cruz, Castile-La Mancha, Spain - LaCruzMarch2015_18m | ecosystem: Environmental > Aquatic > Freshwater > Lake | place: Spain... | reverse complement strand
TGCTCAGGTCTGTACTACTAATGATAAACAGTGTTCTGGAACTAAAATTCAAACTTGTGCTAATAATGCTTGGTCTGACACCACTGATTGTGGAACTCTAGGTTGTAATTCGACTACTAAAGCTTGTAATGCTCAGGTCTGTACTACTAATGATAAACAGTGTTCTGGAACTAAAATTCAAACTTGTGCTAATAATGCTTGGTCTGACACCACTGATTGTGGAACTCTAGGTTGTAATTCGACTACTAAAGCTTGTAATATTTCTACACCAACAACTACAACTGCCAAAATTAGTTTTAAATTTGCTTTTGCGGGAATTAAGCCAGAGGCGACTTGTCTTAGCAGTTTAACTAATTTAAAAGTTGAAGTGGCTAATGTACCTACTAATAATTATCAAGGTGGTTTAACAACGGCTTTTACTCCTATTTCTGGCTCAGTTGATAGTAAGGGAAATCAAGTATTTAAGGTGGATGGTTTGGTTTTAGATGATATTAAATTTAGTAGTGTAAATAATTACAATTATATAAAAGTGAAAGGTCCTTTCCATATTAAAAGAAGAATGTGTTTAGACGGTCAAAGTGTTAAGGTAGGCGAAAATACTATATGTAATTTGGATTTAACCAAAAATGATAACTATGTTTATGATTTTAGTAAATATGTTTTATTATCTGGTGATGTTAACGAAGATGGAGTAATAAATTCTGTTGATTTTTCCATATTAAAGACTAATATGACTAGTAAAATTGAGTGTGGTCAGAAAGGGGATCTTGATTTAAATGGAAAAGTAAATGCATTAGACGCTGATTTAATTAAAGATTCGTTATCATCTAGAGATGATGAGTAAAGGTTAACAATTTATAGAAATATCTATGCAAGAAAATAAAATATTAAATTTGATAATACCAATTGTAGCCGTAGTTATAATTTTTGAAAGTGTGGTATTGGTATCAAATTTGAGTGCTGAAACTAATGAAACTAAGGTGGCAAGTATATCAGCGGAAAAAATAATATCACCAACTCCACAAATTAATGCTTTTGATTTGGTTTTTGTAACCGCAAATAAAGAAATGAAAGTAGGAAAAAATTATAAAGTAGATTTAAATTTAATAGCTAATAAAGATTTTTTTGCTGATGGAATTGAAACTTATATTAATTATGATCCAAAATCTGTTGTAATTAGTGGTTTGGTTAGTGGAAATAAATTACCAGAAGCGAATTTAACTAAAGTTGATAACCAAAATGGAATTATTAAAAATATTATTTTGGTTGATGACATTAAGGGATATAAGATAATTAAGGGTGAATTAAACCAGATTTTATCGTTTAATGTGGCTCCTAAAAAAGAAGGATTAGTTGAATTTGAAATAAGTAGTGGTAATGCAGACAAAGAATTTGTTACTATGATTGTAGAAACTGCTACAAGTAATGTTTTAACTTTTTCGAGCAGTAAATTACAGATTAATGCAACTAAATAATAAATGAAAAAGATCGCCCTAATTTTAAATAGTTTTTTAATTATTGGTTTATTTAGTGTTGTTAGTGCTAAAGCAGTAATGGCTAGCCCACATTTAATTATGAATCCAGCTAGTGGAAGTTATTCAGTTGGAAATAATTTTAGTGTAATAGTAAAAGTTGATTCTGGCGTTGAAATAACAAGTGGAGTTGATGGTGTTGGAACTTATGATTCGACAAAATTGGAATTAGTATCAGCAGTCAAATCTTCACCAATGGTTTTTGATGCTCTTGATGGAGGAGGTAATTGTAGTGTAATAGATACAGCAGAAGTAGGAAAGTTTAGTTTTAGTTGTTATCCAAATAATAGTTTGGAAAATAAAACAGCTAGTGGTGATTTGGTTGTTTTTACTTTTAAAGCTAAAGCTGTTGGAACTGCAGTTGTCGGTTTTACTTGTGCAAGTGGTTCAACAGTTGATTCTAATATTGTAAAAGCTTCATTATCAACCGATGTAATTGTTTGCGGTGAAAATATTGGTGGGTCTTATATAATTACAGCTGCGACAACAGGTGATTCAACAACTACGACTCCAACACCAACATTAACACCAACAACTACTACTACAAAAGCGGCAACTGAATTACCGCAAACTGGGGGAATTGGATCAACTATTGGTTTACTTGTTTTTGGAGCTATTAGTTTGATTTCAATTTTGTTTTTGAAATTTCTATGAAAGGTAAATTTAACTTAAAGACAATTATTATTTTCACTATTTTGATTTTGGTAATAGTGTTATTAATTTTGGGCGTAAATGTGGCTAAAACTTTTATGAGTGGAGCGACAGCTGATTATGAACCACAAAATTTAACAGCAATTCCCAAGGAAGATGGAAAAACAGCGACTGTTTCTTGGACAAGTGATAAAGAGGCTAAAGCTTCAATTTTTTATGGAACTAATATGGCTAGTTTACTTTTAATGGCTGAAGATATGGAGCCAGTGGTTGATCATAATATTTTATTAACAAATTTAAGAAGTAATACAACTTATTATTATAAAATTGTTGTAGATAGTGAGAATATATTTGACAATGGAGGGGTGATGTATAACTTTAAAACTGGTGGTGTGGATAATGCAGCAATTCAATCAATTCCAACTCCAACTATAGTTTTAATGCCGACAATGGCGACTAGTTCTACTTCTAGTAGTGCTTGTAGTCGAGACAATATGAATTCTATTCAATATAATGAATGTGTTAAAAATGGGGGAACAGCAACTACAAGTGCGACACCAACAACTATTCAAGATAAATGTGCAATTGGTGGTACTTACAATAATGGTTTACCCATAAACAATTCAATGGATAGATCTAAGTGTTTACAAGGCCCTTAATTATGGGTAAAATATGAGATTAAAACCGCCTTCGTTAAAACTTCGGCGGTCAAGGGAGGTGTGAGTTTATTAATGCCAATTATAGTAAAGAAAAATAAAGGCGAGTCAAAAGATGATATTATCGGTAAATTTAGGAGACTTTGTTTGGAAGAGGATATTACAGAAGAAATAAAAAAAAGAACTTCTTATGTAAAACCTTCTGAAAAAAGATATGCTAAAAAGAAAATAATTGTTTGGCGAGACAAATGTCGCCGAAAAGCAAAAAATTCTAGAAGACATGATACGAGATAATTTAAAGCAAGATAGTTTTAATGCACTAAAAAACCGTGATAATAAACGGGTGGATGTGTTGCGATTTTTAATTTCATTAATTGATAAAAAAGAATTACAACTGCCACCCGGCGGAATGACTGAAGCTGAAGAAATGATAGTTTTGAGAAAAGAATTGAAAAACAAAGAAGAATCGAAGGAAATGTTTTTAAAAGGCGGAAGACAAGATTTGGTGGATCAGTTGGATTATGAAATAATCGTTGTAAAAGAATATTTACCAGCAGAAATTAGTGAAGATAAAATCAAAGAAATAGTTACTGAAGTGATAATTGAAAAAGGAAAAGAAAATTTTGGTTTAATAATGAAGGAAGTGATGGCTAAAACAGGCGGTGGGGTTGATGGTGGAGTGGTGTCAAGGATTGTAAAAGAAAATATATAGATAGGGGCGTATTGCAATACGCCCGTACAAAAATATGGAAAATATAATTTTAATAAATCATAAAAAAAATTGGGGATTGAGCGAAAAGATGGTTGAAAGATTGGCAAAAAAATCATTAATTGAATTTGATAGGGAACGGTTTAAAACCGTTCCGTACTTAAAAGAAAATGTGGAATTGAGTATTTTTTTTGTCGGTAGGAAAAAAGCTAAAGATTTGAATATAAATTATAGAAAAATGAGTTATATTCCTCAAGTTTTAGGGTTTCCAATGTCAAAAAAAGCTGATGCTGATGGAAAAATAAGACTAGGGGATATTGTTATTTGTACCCAAAAATTAAAATATGAAGTGAAATTTCAAAAGTCGAATTTAGATGTGGTTTTATATAGTTGGTTGATTCATGGAATTGAAAATTTATTGAAATGATATAGTTGCGATTATTGTAAAAGTCTAGCTATTTTGGTTTAATTTCTTGATGTCAGTTTTTCACTTAAAATATAGACCAATTAAATTTTCTGATCTTGATTTAACTGATGTAGCGATAAGTTTAAAAAAATTTTTATCGGCTAAAGATGTACCTCAATCGTTTTTGTTTTCTGGACCAAAAGGTTCTGGTAAAACATCGGCAGCTAGAATTTTGGCCAGAGCTGTTAATTGCACTGATTTAAAAGATGGTGAGCCTTGTGGAAAATGTGATAATTGCAAAGAAATTATTACAAAAGGGGCAATGGATATCATTGAAATGGATGGGGCTTCTAATAGGGGGATTGAAGATATAAGAAGTTTAAAAGATAAGGCTTATTTATTGCCAAGCAAATTAAATAAAAAGGTTTTTATTATTGATGAAGTTCACATGTTAACAAAGGAAGCTTTTAATGCGCTTTTGAAATTAATTGAAGAACCACCAAAACATACGATTTTTGTTTTATGTACTACCGATGCTGAAAAACTTCCAGAAACTATATTGTCTCGATTAGTTAAAATTGATTTTAAGAAAGGTGGAAAAAGCGAATTAATGAGCTCTTTGCAGAAAATTATTGAAGGTGAGGGGATTGAAATTGCACAAGAAGCCATTGATTTTATTGTGGGAAAAAGTGATGGTAGTTTTAGAAATTTACAAAGAAATTTTAATGAATTGTACCTACAGTTGGGTAAAAAATTAAAAGCTGAGGAAGTTTTTAAATTTTATTTAGATAAAAGTGGTAACTATAGTGAAGAAGATTTTGATAAAGATTTAAATGAAGGTGAAGTTAAAATTATTTTGGAAAAATTAGAAAAAATGGCAAATGATGGAATTGATTTTTCTAATTTTAGATTAAAATTAATGAATTTTTTTCAAAAGAAAATTTTATCATTTTATGGCATAGGTTCTGTAAAACAAACTGGTCTTAATTTAGAAGAATCGGAATTTTTAATAAATCTTTTAGTAAAGGCTTCAAAACAAGAGAAAGAGGTGGAAATAGATCAGTTACCATTAGAGTTAGTTGTGGTGGAATTTGTGGGACAAAAGAGGGAGGGAATTAAAAAAAAAGTTTCCGAAATTGTAGGGGTGAATCATGATTCGCTCGTACAGGAAGAAGTAAAGGTAGTTGAAAAAGTTGTTGAGGAAAATTACACTGGTGTTTTAGAAGTGGGAGTAATTGAAGAAAAATGGGGAAATTTATTAATGACAATTAAACCTTTTAACCATTCGGTTGAAGCATTTTTGAGAGCTTCAAGACCAATTTCGATGAAAGGGAAAACTTTACTTTTGGAAGTTTTTTATCCATTTCATAAAGATAGATTAGAAGAAATAAAAAATAAAAAAATTGTTGAAGATTGTATGACTAAGGTTTTTGGAATGAGTTTATGTTTTGAATGTGTTTTGGGTAAAAGTAAAAAACAACCCTTGGTAATTAAAAATGATACACCGATGGAAAATATTAGTGATAAATTAGTTGAAAATAGTGCTGATAAGGGTGATATCTATGATGTAGCTAAAGAGATATTTGGATGAGATATAATAAATAAGAAATTAAAAATTAAAATAAAAATTATGTTTGATAAAGCAAAAATGTTAGCCCAAGCTTATAAGTTAAAAAAAGCAATAGAGGCGGAATCGTTTGAAATTGATGAAAATGGAATTAAGGTGACAGTAACTGGTGATCAAAAAATTAAATTTTTATCAATAAATGGTGTGGAAAATAGAATTTTAGTAGATACTATTAATAAAGCAATGAAAAAATCTCAAGAAATGGCGGCTAAGAGAATGAAAGATATGGGGGGACTTGAAGGTTTATTTTAGATGTCAGTTTTCAGATGTCAGATCTCAGATTTATAAATTAATTATGGCGGAATTACCAAAAAGTATTAAAAATTTAATTGCAGCTTTTGAAAGATTGCCAGGAATTGGGCCAAAAAGTGCTAGTAGATTGGCTTTTTATTTATTAAATACTCCAGAATCTTATGTATCAGAGATTGCTAGATCACTTTTAGCAATTAAAAAAGAAGTAAAGATTTGTAAAGAATGTTTCTCTGTATGTGAAGATGAAATTTGTTCAATCTGTAGTGATTCAGAGAGAAGTAAAAAAACGATTTGTGTAGTGGAAAGGGCAATCGATGTTGTAGCTATTGAAAATATTGATGGGTATAAATGGGTTTATCATGTGTTGGGTGGAGTGGTGAATCCACTAGAGCATGTTGGTCCTGATGATTTAAAAATAGATGAGTTAATTAAAAGGGTTGATAAATTGTCAGATAATAATATTGAAATAATTCTTGCTACTAATCCAACAATGGAGGGTGAGGCCACAGCTTTATATATTAAAAAGAAATTGGAAACTTTGGATAATAAAAAAATAAAAATTTCTAGGATTGGAAGTGGTTTACCAATGGGAGCTGATTTGGAATATGCTGATCAGGCTACTTTAAGTCGAGCTATGGAAGGAAGGAGGGAGATATAATAAATATATGCAAGAAGAAAAGTTTAAATTAAGATCGGCAGTTTATTTATTGCCAATTAGAGATGGAAAAATTCTGCTTTCGAGAAGATTTAATACAGGATGGATGGATGGAAAATATAGCCTAATTGCTGGGCATCTTGATGGAAATGAAACTGTTTTTGAAGCAATGATTCGTGAGGCTTTGGAGGAGGCTAAAATTGTAGTGGATAAAGATGATTTGGTTCCGGCTACTGTAATTCATCGAAAATCTGAGGTGGAATATGTTGATTTTTTCTTTGTGGTTGAAAAATGGAAAGGTGAGCCAATTATTAATGAACCGAATAAATGTGATGCTTTAGAATGGTTTCCTTTAGATAATTTGCCTGATAATTTATTGCCTTATATTAGAGAGGCTATTAAAAATTATGAAAATAAAATTGCTTTCTTTGAAAGTGGTTGGGATAAATAAATTATGAATCAGATAATAAAAGATTTTGGAAAGGGGATAAAACAGTTGGGACAGGAGACGGGGGAAAAATTAGTTTCTGAAACTGGGACAATTGCCGAATCAATCATTACAGCCAAAGAACTTTTAGGAGATATTAAACCAATGAGTGATGAGGAAATAAATAAAAAGAGAATGGAAGATGAAGAAAAGAAAAAAAGAGAAATGGAAAATGTAAGATCTCAAATGTTAAGTAGAAATGTTGAAGGAGAAGTAAAACAAGTTAGAAATGAAAAAGAAAAAGAAGAAGAGGAAAAAGAAAAAATGTTTTTAGAAAACTTGAGAAGACAGAGGGAAGAAGAAAGACAAAATCAAATTATAAATTCGGAAATGATGACACCACTTAAACACCATAAAGATAAAGGTGGAAATAGAAGAAAAACTCAACAGCCAGATCAAAGCCAAATGTCGCAAACGGCTGAGTATAAGGGTAAAATAGATTAAAAAGATGAAACTTTATAATACTTTAAACAGACAAAAAGAAGAATTTAAACCAATTAAAGAAGGTGAAGTGGGAATTTATTCCTGTGGACCAACGGTTTATTGGAATCAGCATATTGGACATATGTATGCCTATACTCAATGGGGAACTTTGGTGAATTTTTTGCGATATATTGGCTATAAAGTGAAGTGGGTGATGAATTTAACCGATGTTGGTCATTTAACTTCAGATGCAGATGAAGGTGAAGATAAAATGGAAAAAGGGGCACTTAGGGAAGGAATTAGTCCTTGGGAAATTGCCAAAAAATACGAAAAACAATTTGTTGAAAGTTTAGATTTATTTAATATTCAAAGACCAGATATTTTGTGTAAAGCAACCGAACATATTGAAGAACAAATAGATTTAGCCAAAAAGATTGAAGTAAATGGTTTTGCTTATAAAACAAAAACTGGTTTGGTTTTTGACACTTCAAAATTTACTGATTATGCAAAGTTTGCTAATTTAAAATTGGATGAAATGGATTCTGGGGCTAGGGTTCAAGTTGATGAAAAAAAGAAAAACGCTTGGGATTTTTTATTGTGGGTGACTAATCAACCAGATCATATAATGAAATGGGATTCACCATGGGGAGTTGGTTTTCCTGGTTGGCATTTAGAATGTACAGCAATGTCAACAAAATATTTAGGTGAAACTTTTGATATTCATACCGGTGGAATTGAACATATCGGAGTGCATCATACTAATGAAATTGCCCAAGGATATGGTGCTTTTGGACATAATACCGCTAATTATTGGATGCATAATGCGTGGTTAATGTTAAAAGGTGGAGAAAAAATGAGTAAAAGTTTAGGAAATGGATATACTGCAGGGCAATTGATAGAAATGGGTTATGACCCTTTGGCTCATAAATACTTAGTATTAACTTCTCATTATAGAAAGGGTTTGGAATTTTCATTTGATTCTCTTGATGCCAGCCAAGTGGCTTTAAATAAATTAAGAGGATTAATAAATGAATGGGTAGATGGGGGACAAATTAATGAGAATTATAAAAAAGAATTTATCGAACTTTTGTCTAATGATTTATCAACATCAGAAGCATTGGCTTTGGTTTGGAAATTAATTAAAGATGAAAGTGTTAAAAATGAAGATAAAAAGGCAACTATTTTAGATTTTGATAATGTTTTAGCCTTAGATTTGGGTAAAAAAATAGAAGAAGAAATTATTCCTGAAGAAATTAAAAAATTAGTTGAAGAAAGGCAAGAAGCGAGGAATAATAAAAATTGGGCAGAATCTGACAAATTAAGAGAAAAAATAAAATCCCTTGGATATCTAGTTGAAGATTTAGATAATCAATGTAAAATAAGAAAAATCTAATAATTGTCAAATTACGCTTATTATGTTAATCTATTGAGTTCATGAAAGGAAGTAAATATAAATATCAAATCATATTGGTTTTAAATCCAAAAACCGAAGACAAAGAAAAAGTTTTAACAAAAGCTTATTCTTGGTTGGAAAGTAAAAAAGCTGAAATTTTAAATAAAGATCATATGGGTCTTAAAGATTTGGCTTATGAAATTAAAGATTACAATAATGGTGATTTTTGGGTTTTAGATGTGGAATCAAAAGAATCCTTAAAAGTTAAAGAATTTAATCTTTTATTAGATAGAGAAATAAATATTATTCGTTATTTAATTTTAAAAGTTTAAAGAATAAAGGAAATAAAACTATGCCAAGTAGATGTCTTAATAGGGTAATGTTAATTGGTAACTTAACTCGTGATCCAGAGTTAAGATATACACCAGCTGGAATGGCTGTTGTTTCTTTTGGTTTAGCTACTAATCGTGTTTGGGTAACTAAGCAAGGTGAAAGAAAAGAAGATGCTCAATTTCATCGGATTGTGGCTTGGAATAAGTTAGCTGAACTTTGTTCACAACTTTTATCTAAAGGTAGAAGAGTTTATGTTGATGGAAGAATTCAATATAGAGAATTTAATGATCAAGAAAATAATAAAAAACAAATTGCTGAAATTATAATCGACGATATGATTATCCTGGATAATAAAGGAGTTAACAATAATGATCATAATGTAACTGGTGATTTAGGTGGTGGAGCACCAATTGAAGATATTGTAATTCCTGATGATTTAGGAGAAATTCCGGTTATAGAAGACAAACCTATTGAAGAAAAAAAGGGTGATGAAATGCCTTTTTAAGGAGAAAATATGATTAAAAAAAGCAAAAAAGACAATATATTAGCTGCAAAAAGACGAGGTCGAGAAAAAGGTTGTTCTTATTGTAAAACTAATACGATTCCAAGTTGGAAAGATTATGAAAAAATGATGGAGTTTTTATCGGCTAGGTCGAGAATTTTAGGAGCTCAGTTTAGTGGAGTTTGTGCTAAACATCAAAGAAAATTGGTGAAGGCAATTAAACAAGCTAGACATTTGGCCTTAATGCCTTTTACTACCCAATAAATTGTAATTGAGTTTTTTAAAAATCCCCTGATTTTTATTGGGGGATTTTTGTGTTATATTTGGTTTATATGGAGAGGTTAAATGGAATTAATGAAGAAAAATTTTTGGCTGAGACTATAAGGGATGGTATTTTAGAGATAGGTTCTATATTAGTGGGTAGAGAGTTAACGATAGATGAAGCATATGAACATTTTAGAAAGATTGATCCTAAAAAAGAAAAATTAATTAATGGTTCAGAATATGATGGATTTGTTTCTCGTGGTTGTCGTTTAATAAAAAAATAAATATTAATATCTCGTATTGGTCAAAGCTTGTTATAATTTATAGATGAAAGCAAAGGATAAAGCTACATGGGTAATTAAATTGCCGGCTAAAGCTAAAATTTTAATTGAAATTGGAGATAAGGTTAAAAATGGAGATAAACTGGCTACTTTTGATAGTCATACAGTGGAAACTTTTGATTATAGTGGTAATTTGGGTTTAATGACTGATGAAAAAAGAGAAGAATTAAATAATTCTTTTAAAGAAAAAATAGTAAATCAAGGTGATGTTTTTTATAATTTAGGAATTTTTAAAAATAAGCTTTGTTTTCCACTAACTGGTTTATGTTTAGGATTTGATGAATTTAAAAATTTAAGAATTGAAAAGGTCGAAATTGAAAAAAAAGAAATTTTTTCTCCAGTTGAAGCTAAAGTAAGTAAGATAGAAGATGGAAAGATGGTTTTAGAGTTTGAAGCTAAAGAATATAAAGGGGAAGGTTTAAATGGATTAAAAGCTTGGGGAGAAGGGGAAATTAAAATTATTAATGATATAAAACTTTTGAATTATGAATTGGATGATAATATTTTGTTTACTAATAATTTAGATAAAGCTTTTTTACTTAAGGCTCAGGTGGTTGGAGTAATGGCAGTGGTGATAAAAGATGAAAAGACTAATGATGTTGATATTAATTTGCCAATATTAAAGTTTGATGAAGAAACTTGGAATAATTTTATGAAAGAAAATTTAGAAAAAAAGAAAAAGATATTAGTAAATGCAAAGATGGATAAACTATTATTAGTGTTAGAATAGATGATGAAATTTAAATATATAAGAAATTTATTTGTATTTTTGGCCTTATTATCGGTAGTTTCTTTAATTAGTTTTAAAATTGGACGTGATTCGGCTGGAATTATTACTAATGGTGCTGATAAATTTAATTTATCTTTGATGTGGCAAGTAAAAGAAAAGTTAAATCAAATATTTTTAGAAAAAGATAAATTAGTCGATAAAGATATGGAATACGGAGCAATTCAGGGAATGGTAGCGGCCTTGGGTGATCCATATACAGTATTTTTACCACCAACTGATAATAAAAGTGCTAATGAAGATTTGGCGGGTGAATTTGGAGGTGTGGGAATTTCTTTGGGGTATAAAGATAAAACATTGGCAGTAATGTCACCGCTTCCAAAAAGTCCAGCTGAAAAAGCTGGAGTAAAAGCAGGGGATTTAATTTTAAAAATAACAGATAAAAAGAATAATATTGATAAAGATACCAATGATATGGCCTTAGATGAGGCAGTTAAATTAATTAGAGGGGAAATAGGGACAGAAGTGATTTTGAAGATGTTTAGAGAAGGTAAGGACGTTGCTTATGATGTGGTTTTAAAAAGAGACAATATTGTGGTGCCAAGTATTGAATTGGAATTTAAAGATCAGGGTGGGAAAAAGGTAGCTTGGGTTAAATTATATAAATTTACTGAAACTTTATTTAATGAATGGCCAGCAATTGTAAAACAGATTCAAAGTGAAAAAGACAAGAGTAATTTTGGAGGAATAGTTTTGGATTTAAGAAATAATCCAGGTGGTTTTTTGCAAGCCAGTGTATTAGTGGCTTCTGATTTTGTGAAAGAAGGAATAATAGTGACTCAAAAATCTTCAGATGGAAGTGAAGAAAAATATAAAGTGATTGAAAAAATGGGAAATTTACTTGATGAAAAAATGGTGGTTTTAATAAATGGTGGTTCAGCCTCAGCATCGGAAATTTTGGCAGGAGCATTAAAAGATTATAAAAGAGCTGTATTGGTTGGAGAAAAAAGTTTTGGAAAAGGAACAGTTCAGCAACCGGAAGATTTTAAAGATGGCAGTGGAATTCATATAACTATTGCTAAATGGTTATTGCCTAGTGGAAAAAATATTCACAAAGAAGGAATAATGCCTGATGTTGAGGTAAAATTTGGTGATGATCCAAAAGTTGATTTGCAATTAAATAAGGCAATGGAAATTTTATTGCAGAAATAAAATTTCTGTAGGGAACGGTTTAAAACCGTTCCCTACTATAAATTATGGGAATGAAAAATATTAAATGGTTAATGATTGGTTTGTTTTTAGGTTTATTGGTGATGTTTTTGATTTTTAAATTTTTTGTATGGAATGGTTTTAAACCATTCCATACAAAGACAATAGAAATAATTAATGAAGAATCAGTAGTTACAAAAGTAGTTGAAAATTCAGCTTTAAGTGTAGTGACTGTTAGAACAGATAGAGATTTAGGAACAGGGTTTATTATTAGTGATGATGGTTTAATTGTGACTAATAAACATGTGGTGGCTGATCTAGAGGCTAAATATAAAGTGGTGGTTGGTAAAGATGAAGTAATAGAAGTTGTAAATATTTATAGAGATCCACTTAATGATTTAGCTATTATTAAGGTCGAAAAAACAAATTTAAATGCAGTGGTTTTGGGGGATTCAGATAAATTAAAAGTGGGACAGAGTGTAATTGCAATTGGAACAGCTTTGGGGGAGTTTAGGTCAACAGTAACAACTGGAGTTATTTCTGGATTAGGAAGGGGAATTACAGCTGGTCCAATTGAAGCTTCAGAAAAATTGGATAATGTAATTCAAACTGATGCGGCAATAAATCCGGGAAATTCTGGTGGGCCATTATTTAATTCTGGTGGACAAGTGATTGGAGTTAATGTGGCAGTATCGCAAAGTGGACAGAATATTGGTTTTGCTTTGCCAATTAATTTAATCAAAGAATCAATTAATATTTTTAAGACAACAGGGGAGTTTGAAAGACCATATTTAGGGGTGGGATATAAAATGATTTCCAAGGAAGCGGCGGCAAAAAATAAAGTAAATTCTGGAGCTTATGTTGAAAGTGTTACGAAAAATAGTCCGGCATATAAGGCAAAAATTGAAAAAGGAGATATTATTATTGAAATTGATGGGCAAAAATTAACAGAAAGTGATAATGGAGATTTGGTAAAAATTATTAATAAGAAAAAGATTGGACAAACAATTATTTTGAAAATTTCAAGAGATAAAACCGAGCAAGAGGTGAGTGTGTTTTTGGAGAAAAAGGAGAGTTAATTAGCCTAATTTTTCTAACTTAGAGATATTAATTAAAATGGCACCTTTTGCTGAAAGACCTTTGTTTTCGTTCATATTTTCAACAAATTCTTTCCATTTTCCTTCAGTAAAATACTGGGCTGTCCCAGATATTTTATAACCATTCCAATCTTTATTCCAAACGGCAAGGCAAATATTGTTATTGGAAATTAAATTTTCTTTAGTTTGCTTCATGAAATTATCTGTTATTAAAATTTGGTTATCGGAGACAACTTTTACATACGCAACAGCAATTACGTTTGGTTTATTAGTGTTATCAATTGTAGAAAAAGCAATTGGATTATTTTCAATTATTTTTTTGGTTTCGGAATCAATGTTGATCATTATTAAAATTATATCATAGGTATTGACAAGTACATTACAAATATATTACAATTGTAATATATGAAAAGAAATATATTGCAGATTCCAATTAAAGTTGAACTAAGAAAACTGGCGGAGAGAGAAGCCGATAGTTTAGGTTTTTCGTCTTTACAGGAAATGATTAGAGTGATGTTGACTCAAATTACTAATAAAAAAAACGGAACTGAATTTAAAATTGATGATATTTGTGATAAATATGGAATAAATTATCTAGGTTTGTTTGGATCGATATCAAGAGGAGAAGAAACTTCAGAGAGTGATGTTGATTTATTTGTTAAATTTGATAAAAAAAGAAAAATTGGTTTATTTGGTTTGGCTGAAGTTCAGGGTGAATTTGAAAGAAGATTGGGAAGAAAAGTGGATTTAGTGACTAAAATCAATAAATATATTAAGCCATATGCTGATAAAGATTTAAGGACTATTTATGAAAAAAAGTAATGATGTTTATTTAAAACAAATTATTGATTATATTAACGAAGTTGAAAATTATATTAAAGGTGTTAATTTTAAAGAATTTGAAAAAAGTGGATTATTGCAAGATGCAGTGATCAGAAAAGTCGAACTAATAGGCGAAACAGCTAAGAGATTAAGTTCTTTATTTTGGAAAAAATATAGAAATGTTTTACCTTTAGTGGAAGCGGTATCAACTAGAAATAGATTAATTCATGAATATGATGATATAGATTTAGAAATTGTTTGGAATACAGTGAAAAGTGATTTGCCAGAATTAAAAAATAAAATTGAGGAAATTATTTAATTATTTTTTTCTTCAACTGGTTGGTCGAGGATTGTAAGTTCAAGAAATAGATCATCAAGTTCGCCTTGCATGATGCGGTCGAGATTATTGAAAGATTTATCGATACGATGATCTTTAACTTGGTTTCGGGGGTAATTATAGGTACGGATTTTGTCGGCGCGAGTGGATTGGCTAATATTAGAACGACCAGCGGAAACTTGTGAAGCGCGTTTTTCTTCTTCAATTTGATAAAGTTTATTTTTAAGAAGTTCTAATGCAATTTCTCGGTTTTGTTGTTGGTAACGTTCAGTGCGGACATCAAACATTAAACCAGTGGGTTTATGAACTAAATGAATAGCAGTGGAGACTTTGTTAACATTTTGGCCACCATTACCACCAGCACGACAAGCTGTGATAGTAACATCTTCCATTCTAAAATTAACTTCTTTAGAGTCGATTTGAGGCATAATGGCGATAGAAGCGGTAGAAGTTTGAATACGACCGCGTTTTTCAGTAAGTGGAATTCTTTGAACTCGATGAGTTCCGGCTTCATATTTCAATTGATTGTAAGCGTCAAAACCAGATATTTGGATAATTAAGCCATCGATTTGGCGAACTTTCCAGCCGACTTTATTAGAATAGCGAATATACATATCCATCAAATCTTGAGCCCAAAGAGTTGCTTCTTGGCCGCCAGGACCTGGATGAAATTCCATAATAGCAATATTAGGATTAAGAGTAGGCATAAATTAGTTTAACAGACAGATCTAATTTGATTTTTTAGCTTCTTTTTTGACTGCTTTAGCAGCAGCGTATTTTTTACCTTGACCAACTTTTTCATTGAATTTATCGATTCTTCCCTTAATATCGACAAATTTTTGTTGACCAGTAAAGAAAGGATGACATTTTGAACAAACATCAACGTCAATTTTTTCAATAGTTGAACCAGTGGTAAATTTATTGCCACAGGCACAAGTGACTTGGCAATTATCAAAATATTGTGGATGAATTCCTTGTTTCATAGGGTTTATTATACCAGAAAAATCAAAAAAAAGACTATTGTTCCCCGCGCCGCGGGGAACAATTAGTCGGTTTATTCTAAAATTTTAATTAATTCTTCAAAAGTAACTAATTTTTGTTCGGTGGTGGTGAGATTTTTGAGAGTGATTTGGTTATTTTTAGCTTCGTCGGTGCCGATAATAGCTAAATAAGGAATACCCAAAGAAATAGCATATTTAATTTGTTTGCCAAGTTTATCGTTATCAGGATAAATAATAGAGGCAATATTTTGATTTCGAAGATTGGAAACTAAATTTAAAATATTAATTTCAGTTTCTAGGCCAAAATTAGCCACTAAAACTTTGGTTTTTGATTGATTGACTTGAGGGAGGAGATTTAATTCTTGAATAACATCGATAACTCGTTCAAAACCAAAGGAAAAACCAACGGCGGGAATATTTGGTCCGCCTAGAGTCGAAACTAAATTGTCGTAGCGGCCGCCGCCGCCAATGGCACCAATATTAGGTTCAGAAACACTTACTTCAAAAATAGTGCCGGTGTAATAATCACAGCCACGGACAAGAGTTGGATCAAATTTATAAGCGTTATCTGGAATATTAAAAGCTTTTAGTTTATCTAAAACTTGTTTTAAAACTTCGTCTGGTTGAGCTTCTTTGATATATTTAAAAAGGTTATTTATTTGAACTTCAGATAAACCTTTGGAATTGAGCTCATTTTTTACTCCATCTTGACCAATTTTGGCTAACTTATCGAGAGATTGAAGTACGGAATTTTTGTCTTTTTCGACACCACTTTTGGCTAAAATGTTTGATAAGACAGATCGACTGTTTATAGTGATTGTGGCGTTTTTGAAATTTAATTTTTGAGTGCCGGTGTAAATTATGGAAATGATTTCAGCATCGGCAATAGGGGATGAAGTGCCAAAAATATCAATATCACATTGAAGGAATTCTCGATAGCGACCTTTTTGAGTATTCTCAGCTCGCCAAACCGGTTGGATTTGATAACGCTTAAAAGGCAATTGAATTTCATTAGAATAAATTGCCAAAACTTTGGCAGTAGGTACTGTTAAATCGTAACGAAGGGCGATTTC
>Ga0247841_10007291_pt1 | contig 16503 bp, 9 predicted proteins | sample LaCruzMarch2015__2_FD_192410 | JGI IMG/M metagenome (GOLD analysis project Ga0247841, IMG submission 192410) | Freshwater microbial communities from meromictic Lake La Cruz, Castile-La Mancha, Spain - LaCruzMarch2015_18m | ecosystem: Environmental > Aquatic > Freshwater > Lake | place: Spain... | reverse complement strand
GGCATGGCAACATCCTCTCTTGAACGTACTCAGCCAGGCACTTGGAGATCGACAGAGTGTCATAAAACCCGATTTCTATGAAATGAATCTCCGAGATACGTTTCTGTTGTTGAGTTCTTTTTTGGCTCATTAGAACGTGATCCCGCGGGGGATGCCGGTTAACTGAGCAGTAATCATCATTGCTTTGGTTGCTTCTTCGGATCCAATCCTTAAAGATCGAAGATCGCACGCTGATCTTTTGACACTTTCATCCCCCGCCCGCCATAACATTGTTAGATATATACACCCAATACAGTGTAGCGACATGCAGAAGACCCGGTTAAGTTACGATGAGGAGGAAACGTTTCGCAAGAAACTGATAGCGCTTCTTCTGAGCGGAGCGGATAACCCAATCGCCTCAAAAGTAAATTTCCAGAAAGAGCTGTTTCTGCTAATCAAGGCGATGCCACAATTTGAATCCATTTTTGATTTCATGCCTCACCGGCTTGGTCCCTACTCAAACAGCGCTGAGCATATTATTGAGAATAATCCGGAATTATTTGTTGCTGATAATAAGGGGATTTACCTGTCCGATGAGGGTAAGCAGTTCAGTTCTTCAGTCAAAAAGGAGATGCACCCGGAAAATTTTCTTGCGCTCATTCAATCTATTACGTTTATCCGATCGGTCTATGACCATCTGACTGATGATGAGTTGATGTTCCTCGTCTATATGACGTATGGATATACGGAAAAATCAGACCGGTTCGATGCGCTGCTGAAGCGAAGAAAACAACTTGCTGACAGTCTTCTGCGCAAAAAGGTCATTACCCACGATAGGTATAGTGAGATTATTAAAGGATCAACCCGCGAAAGTAATATTAAAAGATCATCTGATATCTGTTTGAATTCAATGTGAGAGTCTCCGTATGCCCCGTATCAAGACATTTGTGGAAATGAAACATTTGTTTCAGGCAGGATTCGAGGATAATGTCGAATCATTGTCACAGTTTGGTGCTACCTATTCGAAGCAGCTTAAAGCATACCTTCTTGAAAGCAACCTCGGCCTTAGCGATGTTCACTGTCCCAAGGAATATGGTCACTGGAAAAAACTGGACGCTGACCATTGGTATATGAATGAAGGGGGTCATTCTCCAGGATCGTTCTTCCTCGATTCAACAAGGAAACGGGTCTGGATTCTCTATAGTCTTCTCGATGCGAGTGAATCGGATGCTATTGTATCCAAGTGGATCGAAAGTATCAACGGGCTTGACCGCTGCTGGTTATCCCGAAACCAATTGATGCATTTTGGATCTGTAGAATCGTGGAAAGAAAAGGGCATAGGGCTAAAATTTTCCGATGGGCTTTCCCCTGAAGAAAATGCCGGGAATTTCAGCCTGAAGGCGTGGTACGGAGCTACAAACCAGATTGAGGGGCTTGGAGATGTGCTTAGGGTAGCCAAAGAAAAATTTGCAATCTACAGCACCCGTTGGCAAAAGATCAGCGGGGGGTCTGTTACGATATCGGCTGAATGGTACAGCACAGGAAAAGTAACAATCAACAAAGCGATGGATGTCGATGATGTTATGCTATCCATCTCCGATATGGCAAACAGATACGAGGACGCAATTTTAGAAGCGACAAAGATCCGGGATCATACGATGGGTGCATTCGAGCTCGACTTTACTCAGAACATTGATCTTAATGCATTTGCACAAGCCGTATCGATGGGGAAAAGTACAATGAACCTCTGGCTCGTAGAGACAGAATCGGAGCCGGATTTCAAACGGTTCCGTGGTGTGGATCTCCATACATGGGATCGGGTTTTCATGGACGTCGCGCCGAACTATGCATACCTCACAGTGCCAGGCAAAGGATGCGTGAATGCAGCACCGCGAATCGCGACCATTCAGGGAGAGGATAACGCGGGCAAGACCTCAATCTATTTCGATGGGGTTGAGATGTTTGCCTGAGACCGATAATCGCATCGTTCTCTGGCGTAACACCATCCAGCTTTTTCATAAACAGGTACGAGTCAGTTTCACCGGTCCTTTTTTTACATCCGGCTATACTAATTACCGCGTCGAATCGCCACTCTCCGAACGAGACACGGGAAAACAGAGAACTCCGGATATTTTTGCATGCGGTCCAAACGGCTGGCTGGTTATCGAGCTTACCTGTAATGACGAGTCGAAAAAAGGACAGCTTGATGCTGATAAGAACCTTGATCCCCGGAGCCTTTCTCAATACGGGTGCACGGCATATCCTGCAGTACCGGACACGATGAGCAGTCGTCTCACTATCAACAATGATACCGGTCATTGCCAGATCGTAGTCAAAGACTCATTCGACGTCAAACAGGAACAGTTCATTGATGATGCCTCCCTTCGTACTGCATTGACGGCTATGAAAGGTCAGAATATGACAAGGCTCCCCGAGATTCCCTTCAGTCTTGTCCCGGAGATGAAGCACTTTGAGATCCGGCGCGGGCTTATCGATATCGTTCTTCAGCTCTTCGATAAAAAATCCACGGGTAAAACACCGATGCAAATCTGCGAGGATGGGCTTGAACGACTTTTTGAAGTAACTACAGCCACTACCCGGCACTCACTCATTGATAAGATCAAACCGGAGATGGAAGTCCTTATGAGAACCGAGCTGGTCGGGTATCTCGAATTCAAAGACGGGAAGTACCGGGCGACAGCAAAATTCAAGGAATATCCGAAGACCCGGCAGGCAATCGCTGCGAAGTTGCAGGAGTGGGCGAACCCGACACAGCGGACGGTTGAGGATTTTGGTGCACGGACATAATTTTCAATGCATGATACTCCAAAATTATTGTGTGGGATTCATTCAAAAAAAATAACATAATCCGGTAAGTAATTATCCGATAATCTCTTCTGAATTTTCTTTGAATTTGTCGATACTTGAATTGAGTCTTTCGAGAACGCGATTGATCTCTTTCAACTGATTGACAATTTGCCATCACAGGGGGTTGAAAAGTGTCAGACAACTCCGGAATCCGGGTAGATCCCAGTGCCCGGGACATGAGGTATTCCGGGCTCAATCTGGGCTCCGATAGCCTTTTTCCGGATCCAAATCCTCATTTCCAATAGTGCACGTGTCAACCTCTTTAAAAAATACCTCTTAAAACGCTTATTTTCGAAAACGGAGCGATTTAAACCGAATAAAATCTGTAAAAAAAGTCGGGCTTCTACAGGCTCTGTAATTTTGGCATAGATTTCAGCCCACAAAGTGCAAGAAAGGCTGCCGGAAGCCCCTCTACACCCCTCTATTGAGGTCACGTCGGAGAATACGGGTATGTTACTGGCTCTGTGAGAGCGCCAAATAGATGATCTATTCCGGGCTCAATTCGGGCTCCGATTGCCTTTTTCCGGACCCGGTTTTCAGGCTCCAGTGGAAGTGGTGTCCACGCCAACAGAAAATATCGTTTTAAATGGTTATTTTTCGAAAACAACGGTTTTAATCGCGATTTGAGCCTGCAATTTAGCGGGCTTTTACGGGCTCTGTTTTTTGGGCATGGGGTTTACATCAAAAAGCACAAAAAAGGCTGCCGGAAGCCCTCTATTGCCCATTATTGCGATCACCTCGGAGAATTGGGGTTTTTTGGGGGTTTTGCCCCGTTTTTGAGTGGTTGGGAATAACTCTGGTTGGCGGGTGAGCGTGTGAACGGATTTTCCCAAAAAATATTTTCAGAAATTTCTTGCACGCCCGGAAAAATATTTCCGGATTTTTTTTGAACTGAAAAATATTTCCCGGATTTTCTGTGAGCCGCCAAAATTTTTTGGGATTATTTTGAAAACCCCGCGAGCGCAAAAAATCAAAAAATTTTTCCACGAATTATTTTCGCAGAGATTTTGCGGGCTCCTTCTTTTTGTGAAAGGGTGGATCTTTCTCACCCATCCGCTCGGGTCCGGTGTCGGGCGGCGTGTCAATGCGATTTTCGCAAAACTGTATCCGAATCGGCTCACCGGGTTGGACGACAGATGCAATCATCGTGTGGAAGGCGCGGCGACACAAAAGACCGCAGTGTAAAAGACGCGGACCCATGTATCGTGCCGGGTGAGATCTCCCTCAACGCGGATTCGGTTCACTGGACCCGGGTGTATGAGCGACCTGGTATTTTTTTTGGCGTTGTTCTAGGTCAGGGCTGGATCAATTTTGAATGAGCCTGGTGGATCAGTTTTAGATGAGCGAATACAAACCTCAAGGGTACAAGAATAATTAACCGCAAATATCAGTCAATCAATGGCATTGATATATTAAACATGATGAAATGTAGATAGTCAATACTTGACGCACTGGAATTGAGGATTGCTATGGTCACGGTCGCTGATCAACTCGAAGAAGCCAGAAAAAAATTACTCGATCTCACTCTTCGTAATCGTCTCATTAATTACCGTCCAACCAAAGCTCGCACCCTTAGAATTATTAACGAAGATCCTCTGGATATTTACGAAATACTCGTTCTTAAAGAAAAGCAGTTGAAATTCCGGGCTACAAAAACAAACAATAGTCCTGTACCTCCCTCGCCTCCATTGTCACAGGATAATCAACAAATAACAGATAATGGATTACCTGAAAAGGAATCAACGGAATGGAAACCACGATCTCCTGATAGCGATGTGAAGACTCAGCAATCGGACAATTTTCTGGACACTCCTTTTGACGCAGACGCACTCAAGAAAAAACTCTATTACATCGCTCAGGAATCAAAAACCGTTTTAGATGAGCAAGGGTATACAATTCTCTTCCTTGCGCTTGGGTTTCTGGATTGGTATGATTCTCCTTCCTCTGAAAAGTCATCAAGAGCCCCGCTTATTCTTATTCCCGTTGAATTGAAACGTGGAGAGGTAAGGGAAGCATTCTCACTTCAATGGACAAACGAAGATATCCTCACCAATATCTCTCTTAAGGAAAAACTCAAAGAACTGGGAATTTCTTTACCTGATTTTGAGATGCCCGATGAAAAAAAGGGAATCGATGAATATTTTGAAAAGGTAACGGCGGCGATTCAGAGTCAGAAAAAGTGGAATATTCTTTCCGATATCTACCTGGATTTTTTCAGTTTTTCAAAATTTGTGATGTATAAGGATCTTGACAGCACAACCTGGCCGGATGGCGTGAAACCGGCAACGAATCCCTTGATCAATGCAATCTTTAATCCTGATCCTAACAGTCCAAAAATACCGGGATTCGATGAGGAAGAAGTAGATAAAAAAATTCGGGCGGATTCAGTGTACCATATTCTTGACGCTGACTCCTCACAGATTGCTGCCATTGAAGATATCAAATCCGGAAAAAATCTTGTTATACAGGGACCGCCCGGGACAGGGAAATCGCAGACAATCGCAAATGCTATTGCGGATCTTCTGGCACAGGGAAAGACTGTCCTTTTTATCAGCGAAAAGATGGCTGCACTTGAAGTTGTTAAGAAGAGGCTGGATAATGTTGGTCTGGGTGATTTTTGTCTCGAACTCCATAGTAAAAAAGCTAATATCAAAGAGCTCCACCAGAAAATCCAACGGACCCTCAATATAATCCCACCGAGAGAGGTGAATGTTACAGATCAAATTTCATATCTTGAATCCCTGAAAAGTGAACTGAATGGCTATCTCAAAGCATTATACACACCTACCGGCAGCAGGAATCTTACGCCATTTTTCTTATATGGCGGAAATGAAAAGACAAAAAAACATTTCCACCAGCAATCACGGCAGATGGTCAGGTTCCAGATTCCCGATGCAGATACAATTTCTGAACAGGATTGGCAGGCTGGCATTGTATCATTAAACAATCTGGCGGGGGTACTGCCAAAAGTCCGTCCGGTTCAGCGGCATCCCTGGTACGGATGCAATCCCGGTGTCGTTCATCCTTCCGATGAACCGACCATCAAACTCATGATCCAGAATACAAAAAATGCCTTCTTTGAACTCCAGAAAAAGATGGAAGCCCTCGCAGAGGTTACTGGTCTATCGTATCCCGACAATATCACCGAACTGAAGAATTCGATTGGGGCTACGAAACTTTTTGTCTCTCCCAATCCGATTGACCGGAATCTTCTCCTGAATGATTCATGGAACCAGCCAAACCAGCAGGTTGTTATTGCCATCGAAAAGATCAAAAACTTTCAACAGATGCGCGAACAGATCTTAAAAAAATTCAAGAGCGGCGTTCTTGATGTAAATCATGAATTATTTTTGAAAGAGTTCACTCCGCAGACAAACCAGTTTGTTCTGTTAAAAGTTTTCAACTCCCGGTACAAGAACCTGAAACAGCAGGCACTCTCATTGTACATCGATGGCGTTCTGCATTCTGATAAAGAGATTATCAATGATCTCTCCTATACGCTCAAATGCACGACTGAACGCAAACAAATCCGTGCGAACAGTGATTCGGGAAGATCCCTTTTTGGATCCCTCTGGCAGGACGAGAACAGTAATACTGTTCGTCTTCAGGAATTTTCAGAATGGATTGTACAGTTCCGGCGAAAAATGCTGGAAGATGTATTCACTGAAAAAACTGTCGAGATGATGAGCCGGGGCGTCTCTCCGGGGAATATTGAAAAAGCGACTGAGGAACTTTCCGGTGCATTCCAGTTGTTCCTTCAACAGAAATTCGCACTCTTCCAGCGCCTGAAATTTTCATCTGAAAAACGGTTTTTATTGAAAGATGATCTCCTTGAATTTCCGAAATACCAGTTGATCTTTTCATTATGGGAGCAGAATATTCCTCTCCTGCAAGCCTGGAGCCATTATGCGAATTATTCTCAGGATTGCAGATCAACCCCTTGCCGCCAGTTCATTGATGTACTCGAAGAACATGACCTGCCGCCAGAGGATATTGTTATTACGTTTGAAGGAAATTACACTGAAGCGCTTTTGAAAAAGGCATTTGACGAACGCCCGGATCTTGCACGATTCCTTGGTGATACGCACGAGAGTAAGATCCGATCCTTCACTGACCTTGATCGAAAAATTATCGAAGTGAACCGCTGGCGATTGATCTGGAAACTCTTCCAGAAGATGCCGGATATCAACGCAGAAGCCTCCCCCAATTCTGAACTGGGTATCCTTAAACAACAGTTTGAGCGTAAAAGAGGAAGGATGCCAATCCGGCAACTTATAAAAAATACCGGGGGGCTTATCCAGAAGATCAATCCCTGTTTCATGATGGGTCCTCTTTCTGTCGCTCTGTTTCTGGACCCACGGACAATCAAGTTTGATGTAATCATCTTTGATGAAGCCAGCCAGGTGCGACCTGAAGATGCGCTGGGAGCTCTGCTGCGCGGGAACCAGGCTGTTGTTATAGGGGATTCCCGGCAGCTCCCGCCAACTTCATTTTTCGATAAATTGATTGCAGACGAAATTGATGAACCGGATACGATCCCCGTAATATCATCAGGTATGGAGAGTATCCTTAATCTCTGCAACGTGAGTTTCCCTTCCAAGACTCTCCGCTGGCATTACCGGAGCAGGCATGAATCTTTAATCGCGCTCTCCAATGCCGAGTTCTATGACAACAAATTATTTGTTTACCCGTCGCCGGTAAAGCGCTCCGATGATCTCGGGCTGACTTTTGTTCATCTGCCCGATACCATCTATGACCGGGGGAAAAGCCAGATCAACCGTGCCGAAGCTAAAATCATGGCACAGGCAGTGTTTGAACATTTTAAACAACATCCGTCAAAAAGTCTCGGGGTTGGAACATTTAACATCAAACAGCAGCAGGCAATTCAGGATGAGGTCGAAGCGTTGCGGTACCAGCACCCGGAGATGGAGGAGTTCTTCCGTGATGATCTGCCGGAAAAATTCTTTGTCAAGAACCTGGAAACAATCCAGGGCGATGAACGGGATGTAATCTTTCTCAGTGTCGGGTACGGCAAGGATAGCAACGGCATTTTATACCAGAATTTCGGTCCGCTGAACCAGGAGGGCGGTGAACGCCGGTTAAACGTCATTATTACCCGGGCACGGGAGCGGTGTGTGGCATTTTCCAATTTTACTTTTAGAGATCTCAAGGTTACTGAATCGTCAGTTCTCGGCGTTAAAATTCTGAAATTATTTCTCCAGTATGCTGAGAGTGGCGACCTCTCCTGTTCAACGGTTTCCGGCGGGGATTCGGAATCTCCCTTTGAGGATGCCGTATATGAATTCCTGACATCAGGGAACTACGAAGTGCATAAACAGATTGGCTGTGCCGGGTTCCGGATTGATATGGCAGTTGTTGATCCCCGGCAGCCGGGTCAATACCTCATCGGTATCGAATGCGATGGTGCCCAATACCATTCTTCCCGGGTTGCCCGTGACCGGGACCGCCTACGCCAGCAGATCCTTGAAGGGCTCGGCTGGAAGATCCACCGGGTATGGTCAACGGACTGGTACCGGGACAGCGCCGAAAGTAAACAGAAACTCGTCGGGGCAATTAAAAAAATTAAAGCCCTCCCAGTGGAAAAGAAAGAATCGAAACTCCCGGAAAAACCACAAACCATTGAAAAACAGGTTGTATGTACTCCCGATCCGGACCCCGTCATACAAAATTCCCCTGCCCATACTAATAAAGCACAAATCCCCGATTACACTTTCTGCAGTTCGATGTATCCAGACGCTACTCTGATGGATGTCCCACAAAAGTATCTGGAGCAGATCATTTGCAATATTGTCGCAACCGAGGGTCCCATCCATACCGAGGAACTCATCCAGAGAATCAAATCGAACACCGGCAATCAAAGGATTACCCCCAGGATTAAAGAGAGGATCCTTCTTTCCTGCCAGAGTGCAGCAGCGCGAGGGGATATCCGGCGACAAGAGGAGTTTTTCTGGCAATCTCAATCACCTGCAGCAGTTCTGCGAAGAAGGAATCCGGATCAGGGAATAGTCATCGACTGGATTTGTGATCGGGAGATAAGCGAGGCGGTAAATTACATTCTTCATCAGCAATATGCCACTACGAGAGAGGATTTGATTACCTCATCACTGAAGATATTTGGTCTCCAGCGGCGGACTGACAAGGCTATTTCCAGAATAACCAAAATTATTGAGAACAAAATCAAAACGAATGAACTGGAAATCTTACGGAACGGGAAGATTGATTTCAGGAAATAATTATCCTTGGGATGTCATCATCACATTTTGTTTGGTAATATTTCGATCTTTGAAAAACAGTAAATATGCGATGCGGGATTGTGATTCTCCAAAGATTGCACTTGAGAATGCGGTTCTAACCGCCGATGAACAGATCCGTGCACAGTCGGAACAATACAAGGAAAGACGGGGTATGGCAACAACTCTCATCGCCGCGTGTGTGGATGATGCCCTCAACTGCAGGGGCATAAACGTCGGCGACAGCCGTGCCCAAATCATCACAGCGGATGGAGAGAACCTACAATAAATAAATACCTTGATATCAATGCAGCTAGAGTTATTCAATAAGGAACCGGTGACTAACCCGTGTGCACATCTAATCTTTCCAGTATTTCATGGCAGAAATGGATTCTTGTGTTTATTATACTCGGAGTATTTGCACTATGACACCCCAAACAGAGCCTATTAATAATCCGCTTTGGAGTTTCATCACCGGGAGTGCAGTTGGAAGCGTCGCCGTATCCGCAGATGGTCAATACATAGCCGCGGGATCTGATGACAATACGGTGTATTACTTTTCCCGCGATGGCAAGTTGCTCTGGAGTTTCACTACAAGGAGTGCAGTTGGAAGCGTCGCCGTATCCGCAGATGGTCAGTACATAGCCGCGGGATCTGATGATAACATGGTGTATTACTTTTCCCGCGATGGTAAGTTACTCTGGAGTTACGCCACGGGGAGTACCGTTGAAAGCGTCGCTGTATCAGCTGACGGTCTGTACGTAGCGGCAGGATCTGGGGATAGCAATGTGAATTACTTTTCCCGCGATGGTAAGTTACTCTGGAGTTTCATCACAGGGAGTGCCGTTGGAAACATCGCCGTATCAGCAGATGGTCAGTACATAGCCGCGGGATCTGATGACAACACGGTGTATTATTTTTCTCGCGATGGCAAGTTACTCTGGAGTTACGCCACTGGGAATGAAGTTTTGAGCGTCGCTGTATCAGCAGATGGTCAGTACATAGCCGCAGGATCTGGGGATAGCAAGGTGAATTATTTTTCCCGTGACGGTAAGTTACTCTCAAGTATCACCAGGGGGAATAGGGTTAGGAAAGTTGCTGTATCGACAGATGGCCAGTACGTAGCCACAGGATCTGGGGATAGCAAGGTATATTACTATTCCCGTGACGGCAAGGTGCTGTGGAGTTTCACAACCGAGGCTATTGTTAAGAGTGTTGCCATATCAGCAGATGCCCAATATGCAGCCGCGGGGACTAATGATAACAAGGTGTATTATTTCTTCGGTGATAGCAAATTGCATGGGAGTTTTACAACAGGGAGTGCAGTTGGGAGCGTCTCCGTATCAGCAGACCGTCAGAACGTAGCCGCGGAATCTTCGGATATAAATAATGTGGATTACCTCTTGTTAAATACAATTCTGAATCCCCCCTCTCCACAACTTGAATTGGCATTTTCCCCCACTCATATCTCCCTGAACATTTGGGAAAAACTCGAATTAACTCTTACGAATTCCGGTAAAGCGAATGCAAAAAATATTACTCTTCTTTTCTCTGGTGATGTTGAAGTCCGTAAGCTCAAATCTGTTGATATTATCTCAGCAGGAGAAACAAAACGGATTGAAATCGCAGTAAGAGCAAAAGTGAGCGGCAAAATATCACTAGAAATTACTATTCAATATCGAGATGATCAGAATAGATCGTATGCTCATAAGATCGATTGTTGGCTTGAGGTAGTGGAACCTATTACAACTGCCAGCATCCAGACGATTGAAAACCCGGGAATAGCTGAATCCGGATTACGTGCAGACGAATCCCTGTTGGAAGAATTCTGGAAATCTCAGAAGCAGATGGGTGATGAGGTGCGACTTTCTGAACAGATAACCGCACTTAAGAAAAAAGTAGCAGTGTGTTGTGCTGAAGCACAAAAAATTGGGACGGTTCCGGAAAATATTATTTGTCAGACAAACGCGCAGGATATTTCCACTCTTGAAACTGCTCTTTGCGCCATTGATAACTTTATCACAACAGCAACTCCCCATCTTTCCCTCACACCGGAAAAAACTCCATTCATTATTAGCAAATGGCACCGGGTTCCCGTCCACATCACAAATACAGGAAATGCCCACGCAGTTGATGTCAAATTTACCTTATCAGATGAATTTGAGACAAAATGGATAAAACCTGCAACCATTGAAGCCCGAGCCTCAATCGATGTTATTATCGGTCTGCGACCGAAACAAGATGGAAACATCCCATTAGAAATCCAGGTTCAGTACAAAGATTTCCGGAACAAGGAGTACAAACAGACTTTCGAGTACTGGATTGACGTCATGGATTCCCTTTCCGCCGCAGGTGTCAAAACTCCATTCCCATTTACCCCTAAACCAATTACCCCAAAGCAGCTTCCACAAGAACTTTCAGATAATTACACGGACTGGGAATTCATCGGCAAAGGCGGGTTTGCCAAGGTTTTCAAAGCAAAACGGAGAGACGGTCAGTATGTTGCAGTCAAAATTCCCATCTCTTTGGACGCAGCAACCGGAAAATCGTTTATTGCGGAGATGCAGAACTGGACAAAACTCAGCCACACCAATATCGTGAAGCTCTATGATTACAATATTATGCCGATGCCCTATTTTGAGGAAGAACTTTGCGATAGTGCACTTGCAGATCAGATCAAACCAATTGAAAGTGAAGAAGCGGCATGGATTCTGTTTAACATCTGTGAAGGGCTCAAATTCGCCCATGCCCAGAAGATTATCCACCGTGACTTAAAACCACAGAACATCCTTATTAAAAATGGAATGCCGAAGATCTCGGATTGGGGTCTTTCGAAGATTATCACCAAGTCAACAACAACTACTACTACCTCATTCACTCCATACTATGCAGCTCCTGAGCAGATTAATAAAAGAGCAAAAGATGAACGGACAGATATCTGGCAGCTCGGCGTGATTCTTTACGAGCTTGTGACTGGGGAATTGCCGTTCAAAGGTGATAGTATGACCGAAATCGGGATGAGTATCGCTACAAAAGATCCCATTCTTCCCGGCGAAATACAATCTGATGCAAAAGTGATTGATGCTGTTGTGATGAAATGTCTCCAGAAAGATCCAGCAAACCGGTATCAGTCAGTCCTTGAACTGCAAAAAGATCTTGCAATGTATCTAAGGAAAAATTACGCAGAATTGTTAAAAACGAGTGAGACCATCCAGGATTACAACCAATCTACTTACTTGACCGGGGAGCTCATCATGGTCAACATGTTAACTGGAGATATTGTAGCGTCCTATAAATATCTCCTCGACCTTGTTCATTATCTGAAAGGCGATGTGAAAGTTGAGGCTAAGGAATTATCTGAACAAATTAAAATGCGAATGGAAGAGGGTGTAACAGAAATTCCGGATGAACTCATTCAAAAGGCTGAGATTATCGTGCATAAAGTGAAGCGCGGATTAAGATCAGGAGATAAAGAGTGTAAATAATGGGATTTTTTTTAAATGATTTTTCCTTAACCGCTGTTGACAGTCTAAACTCCAAATAGGGTTTAACCTTTCGAAGATATTAACAAACTTTAAATAATGTCAATCATTGATACATGTGTTATATAAATAAAAACTGTGAGGGATAAAATTGGCTTACACTGCAGAAATCAGCCGGGTTAATCCAACATGTTTCCTTTTCTTAATTGACCAGTCTGGCTCGATGGAAGATGGATGGGCTGGGGATAAAAATCGAAAGAAAGCTGATGAACTTGCACTTATTATCAATCGTCTTCTCCAGAACCTTGTTATCAAGTGTGCAAAAGCTGATGGAATTCGAGATTACTTCTATGTTGGAGTATTGGGTTATGGTGCACGAGTAGGTCCCGCATTTAGCGGTTCATTAAGATTAAAGGAACTGGTGCCAATTAGCGAAATTGCTAAAAACCCCGCTCGCCTTGAAGAACGTGTTAAAAGGGTTGATGATGGAGCCGGCGGAATCATAAATCAAAAAGTTAAATTCCCAATATGGTTTGATCCGGTTGCCGATAATGGTACACCGATGAGCGAGGTATTTGCTGAAGCGGAACGAATTCTTAAGCAATGGTTGTCCAGATTTCCAAATTGCTTTCCCCCAATTGTCATCAATATCACTGATGGTGAACCAACCACAAATCCTAGTGGAAATGCTACCAGGATTCGTTCGCTCTCTAGCTCAGATGGCAAAATACTTCTCTTTAACATCCATATTTCTGACAAAAAAGCTAATCCGGTAATGTTCCCTGCGGGTGAGAAAGAATTGATCGATAATTATGCCAAAATGCTCTATAGTATGTCAAGCGAACTTCCCCCGCATCTTCAGGATGCAGCCAAAAAGCAGGGATATAGCATCACTGGATCGAATCGTGGTTTTGTATTTAACGCAGATATGACCCATGTCATTGATTTCCTTGATATCGGAACAAGACCAAGCAATTTAAGATAAATGGATTTTTATGATTTCTCTACATTGCTTTACATATCCAAAACGTGGGAACACGATGAATGATTACGAAGATGCGTTTTTTTATACGATAAATAAATCAGCCTCCCAAAAAAGTCCAATAAATACTGATTCGCCATATCGCATAGCAATTGCAGATGGTGCAACGGAAAGTTCATTTGCAGCTGAATGGGCATGGCTGCTTGTCCATGAATATGTAAATAATCCTTTCACTTCAGCAAAGGATATTCAAAATCGCATTCAAGATCTTTCAAATCAGTGGAATGATTATATTAAAACGAAAAAACTTGCTTGGTATGCTGAGGAAAAAGTTTCAACTGGTGCATTTTCAACTGTTTTGGGACTTGAATTAAAATTTCAGGCATCCTCATTTGCGAACGGGGGATTGTGGTCGGCAATTGCAGTTGGCGATAGTTGCCTTTTCCAAGTGCGACGCAATTCACTTGTATATGCATTTCCTATAGAAAAATCCCAAGAATTTAACAATTCCCCTGCGTTGATCTCAAGCAATCTTGAACGAAATGTTCCAGTATGGACTCATGTTTTATTAAGGTCAGGTGAGTGGAAATCTGGAGATGAATTTTATCTCCTGACTGATGCAATTGCAGCGTGGTTTTTGAACGAGTGCGAAAAAGGACTTCGCCCATGGCAGACACTCATAAAATTTTCACAAGATGGGGAAGATAACATTACGTTTGGTAAATGGATCGATTCAATACGCGCTCAATCCAAATTGAAAAATGACGATGTAACCTGTATAATAATCACTGTATGAATAGTATAAATAATTGGCCCCGTGGGGACGAATACCAAATTGCAGTGCAACAACCAACCATTGTTTTTTCCGATCCAGATTTAAAAAAGTGTTCTGTTGAGACGGATTTATTAGGTTTGCCAAAACCCTACTCCGGCGGTTTCACGACAACCTATCATTTACATAATAATTCTCAACATTTTGCAGTGCGGTGTTTTATTAGGGATATTCCCGATTTGCAGACGCGATATTCTGCAATAGGAAACTTTCTAAATAGTTCGACTCACGATTTTTTTTTACCAGCAATTTGTTTAAATGAGGGAATTCTGATAAATAACCGGTGGTATCCAGTAATCAAGATGAATTGGGTTGACGGGGTTCCTTTAAATTTGTACATTCAAAAAAATCTTAATAATTCTGTTTTATTAAAAAAATTGGCGGATTCCTTCTGCAACCTGACTCTAAACCTTGAACAGTTAGGTATCGCTCACGGAGATCTCCAGCATGGAAATATTATCGTAAAAAACGATCAACTATTTTTAGTCGATTATGATGGGATGTATTTACCCGAATTGTCAAATCTTAAAGGAAATGAAATCGGGCATCCAAATTATCAACATCCTTTGAGAGGACAATGCCATCAAGAACCAAATCTCGATCGTTTTTCCGAAATAGTAATTTATCTCGCAGTAAATGCTCTCGTATATAATCCGGATTTGTGGAAAAAGTTCGATACTTCTGAAAATATTCTCTTCTGCAAACACGATTTCCTTGATTATCGGCACTCAAAATTACTTAATGACTTATCACAATATAATGACTTATCGGTTTTAGTCGGGCGTTTCAAAGGTGTTTGCCGGTGCAAATTTGAAGAGATCCCCACGCTTAACCAATTTATTTCCGGGGAGTTTTCATATCCTGATGAGATAGTAAATGAACCCGAGACTATACTACCGGTTATTAATCCGGTTTCTTCTGAAATTTTCGGTTCTGAAAAAACTGTCATAAAAATTTCTCACAAGAATAACTTAATCCAGTATGTCGATAGTTGGGTAACGGTGGGAGGTGTCATTGACGAAGTGATTTCATCTGGCAATCAATTTGAAAAAAATGGTCCTGTAATTACTCTAAACTTTGGATATCAGCCAAATGAAGATTTCTCTCTTTTTATTTATTCCAGTTCTATCGATGCTTTTAAGCGAAGAAATATCGTCCCAGAGTCATTTGTTCAAAAATATGTACATGTATCGGGTCTTGTTCGACAAGATCAGGGAAAATTGGGGATGAATCTGGGAGTGCCATCCCAAATTGAAGTTGTTGACAATATTTGTGAACAAAATATCGTTGATTCTTCAATCTGTGAAGATATTATTAATTTTAGTGAAGAAGGATACCCCATTATTCAAGCAACGAATCAGAATCAATTATCTGCAAATGTCGGGAAATGGGTTGCGATAGAAGGAATCATAGATGAGATTAACCAATCAATCCAGGGCAGCAATGATAATGCTCAACCAGTAATAACTCTTAATTTCGGTCGATATCCCCGAGATGATGTTTATTTGCATATTTATTCTTCAACCATCTCTGCATTTAAAAGACGAAATATTTCTCCCGAATCATTTGTCAACAAACAGGTACGCGTCACAGGAAAACTGTTACACGGTCAAGGGAAATTCCGATTGAATCTGGGAGTTCCATCACAAATACAAATAATTGAAGAACAAAATGGTATTACGAATGAAAAAAATGCTGAAAAAAGACCTTTTTCGCCTCAACAAGAAATAAAATATTCTGTAGAGGGAAATCCAATTATTAGTGTTACTTCCCCGGAATTGTTAAGGAAATTCATAGGACAATGGATTTGTGCCGAGGGTATTATCGAGGAAATACAATCCTTAAATTCGCCTCCAGAAAAAAATCAACCCGCAATGATTCTTAATTTTGGATCTCAATCAAATGACCGACTGTCTCTTGTTGTGTACCAATCTACATTAGATACTGGTAAAAAAAGAAATATTGCTCTGGAGTCTTTAAAATTCCCATTCCCGACCCCTCCGCCAAAATCATGAATAATTATGGGCGTTTCAACATCTGCCACATGAACAACCACACTATGAATCACGCGTAAAACCATGTGACAACGCAGAAAAACACCACGCGCTT
>Ga0247841_10007289_pt1 | contig 16505 bp, 18 predicted proteins | sample LaCruzMarch2015__2_FD_192410 | JGI IMG/M metagenome (GOLD analysis project Ga0247841, IMG submission 192410) | Freshwater microbial communities from meromictic Lake La Cruz, Castile-La Mancha, Spain - LaCruzMarch2015_18m | ecosystem: Environmental > Aquatic > Freshwater > Lake | place: Spain... | reverse complement strand
GCTGTTTTGACAAGATCCAACTTGAATTTGAATTGGCAATCGTGGGATTCGCACACTCTGTGCTGGGCACAAAACCGCTTATTACACCTACAATAAAAGTCTGTCAAACGCAACTTGACATTACACGTTGCAAGCGAACAATACTCCTTCTTTGTGTCCATTTTATATCAAATACTTATAGTAGATGAGATAAAATTTCATTTCAATTTTTTAACCCAACCTTTGGAAATCCCCCACGGGGTAAACCCCCGTCTTTTACGTGTTTTGGATCCTTTGGACCCTTTCATTATAAACTTTTTGATGTCACCTCTTTGCGCATATATCATATCCACAATATTTTGAAAATATGACCTGAATTGACTACGCATTTTCATAATATCATCCACACAAATCCACCTAATTTCCTCCTTTTCAAATATTTTCGATGATTGAATCACCTTCGGGTCAAGCCGCTTTTGTATGAATCGTTGATTGTTGTTGTAATAAAACTCCAACATTGGGTCATATGCCATAGGGAAAATATGCATCCGATAAGTCTTGAATTTCTCACCAGTCTTGTAATCAATGTTGTATGTTCCATGTTTATTGAGCAACTTTTTGATATCATTATCATTACCTAAAAACCCCGTTAATTCTTCACCCGCCTCGCGCACAGCAGTTTGAAAATATGTCTCATCTTTATCGGTCCCGCCGCCAAAGTCAGAAAAACCTGGCGCGGAGTCCTCAAATTTGTTCTCTTTACCAAATAAAAAATACAATTTATTGTTTCGTATTGTTGTTGGAAGTATTCCTGCGCCCATTACTATATGTGTATATAAATCTACTCAACCACGGGACCCCCCGTAGCCCCATTTTGCCCCACTCCTCTTTTACACCTTTTTATAATTTTCCGCTACGCTTATAACTCCCATTATTTGTAACCCTTAAATTTGGTTCCTTTTGCTTGAACATTTGTTGGAGTAAACGTTGAAATGCCTAATACTTGTTGTCCTGAATTTGTTATGTATTGTTGCGCTGACGGATTTCCTTTATTTGCTACTAAATTCTTATTGTTGTTATTGGTTGCCATTTTCAAATTAGCCATGTACGCTTTTCTGTATTCCGGAGTGTTCATTCTATGTATTATGAATATAATGATTATGAATAGTTTCATTTTTTTTATAGGGGCGTTTCAGATTAGAAAATGTCTAAAAATATTTTGCTCCACTCAACCTTTGGAAAGGGTTGAACCAAAACCTCCATTCGGGAGGGGGGCTTACGGGGGTTTACCCCCGTGAAAAGTGGATTTCTAAAAGAGAATTTTGTAAATCTAATATATGAACAAAACTAAAAAACAAAAGAAAAGAAACCAAAATTATACAAAACGACGGAGGATACAAAATCGTCCAATGTATGTCATCCCTTCATCAACTTCGCTCGAAATACAACATCTTAGTAATCGTATTGCGAGAGAAATCCCTAGGGCGAACGCAATACCATCTTCGTATAGACCCACTATCAATTTCGATCTTGTTCCGTTGAAATCAATCCCGAGAGAACCTCTGCTAGATTGTAACATAAAGGACGCATTTCAATCGCAAGTCTCTCTTTTACAAAATCAACCTTTGAAAAAGGTTGAACCAAATAAACAGGTGTTTTACTCCACTTTTTCCAAAAGTGGTTTTGCGCCACTTTTTCCAAAAGTGGCTCTCCAAATTGGAATACCCGGATACATCTACGGTAAATATTGCCATGACTACAATTCTCCGGAAGCCAAGCGTTTCCTATTGAAAAATTTGTCCGCAAACAAACACGTAAACCCAGCCAATATTGTGCCACCAATCCAATCCCAAGGCAACTGTTGGTTCAACGCAATGTTTGTTATGTTCTTTGTGAGCGATAAAGGTCGCAACTTCTTCCACTTTTTTCGACAATTGATGATTGAGGGTCGTCAACGAGATGGTTCCGTTATCCCGGAAAATATACGAAACGCATTTGCTCTGTTGAATTTTGGAGTTGATGCGTGTTTGACAGGTAATAAATTCGCATATGAGTTCGACACAAACGGCATAATACATCAATTGTTTTACAGTATCCCCAAAAAATATAGAACAGACTATGTAGTTGACGTGAAACAGGCAAGTAATCCTATTTTGTATTACACAAGTATAATCAATTATTTAAATCAGGGAACCAAGGTTCAAGCGCCTTTGGCGCGACCGTCGGGCGAAGCCCTTCCCCGAACCCCTCCTTTATCCGGTTTTGCTCCACCTTTCATCCCGAAGGGAAAGCAGAAAAAGGTGGATTCGCTACAAATACTGGTCCTGAGAAAAACTAAAGCGGATTGGAAGGAACAAGCTCTCCGTTATATACGGACTTCACAACATTTGCCTCACATCATTGTTCTTGAAATATTTGACGATGACGCTGCTACATTTGATAGAAAACCCGTTTCTTTTCAGATTGACAACTCGTTATACAAGATTGATAGCGCGACCATTAGAGACACAACCAAGCAGCATTTTTGCTCTACGATTACCTGCGAATCAAGAGAAATGGCGTATGATGGAATGAGCTTCCACCGCCTTGTTCCTCTTGTTTGGAAAGATAAATTGAATACTGATTCAAACTGGCAATTTGCTGGAACCGACGAGAAACTTGTTTGGAATTTTACAAAATGTTATCAAATGTTGATGTATTATCGCTCAACGTAACGATAGTTGGCAATCAGGTCCACTATTTTAGCCCACCTCGATCAGTTCCCTTTTGATCCACTTTTTTCAAAAGTGGATTTTTAAAAGCGACTATGTTATTGTATAATTAATCGCATTGGAATACATAGTAGACGGCACAACTTGTGTATTATCAACCGTAGTTACCCGGACTGGATACGACCCAACAGGAGCATCTGCTGGAACAATAAATGATAGCGTGACCGAGCTGAAAAATGTTACTGGCAAATTTGTATAACTGCCAAAGTTTACCCGGGTCATCCCATCAAGCAGAAAATTATTCCCTGTTATGTAAACAAGCGCATAGTCCCCTTGAGGTGATGTCTCTTGAGACAAGTTGTAAATGATGGGGGTAATATTTGGATAAAACCCTTTATAGGTTCGACAAGCATGATTATGTAGACCTAGTAGTTTGTTCATATACACACACACGATTATTTTTTGGTATACAGAAATATTGTAATATTTAATTTTACAATGAAACCAATATAAATACAGTTTGCTTGTAAATATAATGAGACTTGTTCGTATGTCGACTACTGTGGCAAACCTACCGAGGTATATAATCAAGGACTACGGGTTCCCAGCGTGTGCTACGTGCAAGTATTTTATCCCGTATGTAAACCCAACGAAACATTTCGAGAAAAAAATCGATATAACGCATTCGAAGTGTAGGATGTTCGGTTTCAAAGATAACGTGTCTGGAGAAATCATAAACCATTTTGCTTATATTTGCCGGACCGACTCAAGCATGTGTGATAAAAACGGATATCATTATGTTCCAATCAGCGAGGTTACTCAGCCGAAATAGACGCGCATTTATCACAAGTTAGAAGGCATTATCGTCTGGTCGTGGTCGAAGAATTCCCAATATATTTGACCTAGCAAGTTTGTATACAAAATACGCAAACAGTGAACCAACCGCGCCACCTACTACGACTTGGAATACCGTATGATGATTACAATACACTCTTTGCCACATTGTAATCAACGATATGAATAGATAAAACAGTAATATGTCGCTTTTTTCAAAAGCGAGCAAAATTTTGTCCCCCCCAACCTTTGGAAAAGGTTGGTCCAAATCCGCTGTGGGGGGGGGCTTACGGGGGTTTACCCCCGTGAAAAGGGAGTTTCTCTGTTTGAGAGAAAAAAACACATACATTGTTGAAAACACAATCGATTGAGTGTGACCTGAAGGCATCCCGAAAATGTCCGGTATACCATTTTTGAATAAGTTGTCGTTGTAATTTTTCAAAAGCAGATTGAACCTATCAGTGTCAATACTGGGTCTCGGTTGTTGTATTGTCACCTTCAAGAACACATTGAAAATGGTGTTGAGGATTAACCCAACCATGTAATAATATAACATATTGCCCTTATCACTTAATAAATAAACAGACGTCCCGAATAAAATTAATGGTCCCCAGTTACCTATTTTACACAATATACTGTTCTTCATATACAATAAGTCGCTTTTAAAAAAAGCGAGCAAAATTTTGTTCCCTTTTTCTAAAAGGGAACTGTATATTTTTCCTATTTCGGTTAAATATAATCGCAAACAACCACAACCAACTTTTTATCTTCGCCATCTAAAACCATAAATGGTTTGCCACAACCAAAAATCAAATCACGCGCTTTCAAATCATCACACACATCTTTTGTTGAATGAGGTGGAATTTGCTTGAAATCTCGCTTTAAAATTCCGCAACGGAAGATACGACAATTTAATTCAAGAATTTCGCATAACTGTTTACAATGGGGACACTCTAACACGATTGGGTCGCTAGGCATATTATTCTATGTAAATTGTTTTTATTACAACTTTTGAAATCAATTATTTAGAATCCACTCAACCTTTGGAAATCCACCTTTGAAAAAGCGTTCAGCGAAGCAAAGAGCCAACGTTTTGTTCTCTTTTTTCAAAAGAGAGAGGTTGATCCAAATCTTCACGAAGTAATGTGTAGGGGGCTTACGGGGGCTTTGCCCCCGTGTGGAGCAAAAGAAACTTTTAGAAAAACGGGTGTAAGCCCCCTCTTATACTTTTTTTGCTCGCTTTTTTAAAAAGCGAATACATATAATGACTACAAAGGGTGCCGATTTTGATTCATCCACTGACGACGAAGAAGAAACGAAACGCGACTGTAATGCTCTATGTAAAATTGCCAAAACACTCATTTATTCGAACTATTCGGATAATGAAAAGCTTAAACACTATCCAACATCATTTAGCTTTGACATCCAAGACAATATAATGGAAATTCAGTTTCACCCAATGTTTCTGTGGCGGTTGATAAATTATAAAAAAACCGACCGTAATAAGTTCAAAACACATATTTCCAAACATTTAACAAGTCAATGTATCATTTATGTTCATCCAACATTCATATTCCACAACAATATCAAACAAGATATTCGACATGAACTATACGTTGAAGTCACGACATTATATTATCGTTTGCATAATGCTATCAAAAGGAATTATGAGATTGACAATATATTGGATGAATTGTTGCAAAAATGTGTCGGTGCGCTGATGTATATCCACTTTTAAGAAAAGTGGAGCAAAATGTATTACACCCTTGAAGAATTAAAATGACAGTCGTTTCATTACGTAGTTAGAAGATTTGAATGAGGAACTTTGCCGTTTCAAATCTTCAATGGTCTAAATGGGGGGCCGAAGGGACCCCGTGTTTTAGTACTGATAGAGACACTCACATATCAAGGTCACGCACCAATCAGCGCCATTCAGGTTCAATATGTTTCCTTTATCGTCCAGCAGTTTAATGGCCATTCTGTCAATATCTACAGGCCCAAAATAGGTTCTAATATTATCTTGTAATGATCCGCTGAATTCAACTAGTAAAGACCCAGTATTCACCCCCGAAATTTTAACGGGTACAATAGCCAATATATCGGGGGTGGTCGGTGCTTTTACCAAATGGTTAGTGTTATTGTTCCTATTCTTGTTGATTTCATTGATTGTATACAACTGGTTTCGTGTCAGGGTTCTGGGAGCACTTGGCAAGACAAATTGGTTCGGACTGTAATCATCACGGTATTTATCGGCGACCAACAGCCCATTGGATGCGGTTTGATTATTCACAAGTTCATTCAAATTCGTTGCTTGCTGTCCAGGATACAAACACGTATACGGGATGTCCGGCGTATAATAATTCGGCAATTTCAACTTGTTTGATAGCTGTGTTATGGAAACCAAAGAATTATTCACATGATTTTGATTGTAGTCATCGATCACCAATATCAAATATTTTGTGCCATTCAAATCCAATACAGCAGGGGCTACGTTACCGCTTGGGTCTACGTCAATATATGGCATTCGAAAGCCCATGAGCCAACCAAGCGTGTTGTTCAAGTAATAATTTGATTTGCTGATACAGTTTGTATTACATTGAAGAACCCCAGTAAAATCATAAAACGTGATTTTGGTTGTCTCATCTATTGTGAACGTTGTAGTTGTATTAGTGAAAACCCCGTTGAACAATGACAATGTAATTTTACCATTGTTTTCATTGTATTGAACGGGTGGCCCAGGAACAAATACGAACCCGGCGGTAGTAAATGCTGCGTTGAGTGTTGTTGTAAAGCTGGTTGGAGTATAATTGCCAGGCGACACATAAACAGGGACCGAATAATTTGTGATCGCATCAGTTATCCAAAAACATGTATTCCCATACGCAGAATCAATCGCATACCATGTAAATGGTATTTGATAGGAATATAAACGTATACTAAGAGTGTTCTTGAGTGTATCAGACAAGTCAAGAGTATAATCGGTAGACGTCGAATCAAGACCATCGGCAGATTGCCTAAATTGACTATCTAAATTGACAAATCTCGTAATAGTGTTTTTCAAATTGGGGTTCAACGAGTCCTGTTTGACGGGCACCTGAAAAGTATCATTTACGCCCAATTGTTGTCTTTTCATGGGAACATGTGGGTCACCGAAAATGCCAACCTTTTGTTTACGGTCGGTAATCTTGTCTACCTGGTTTTGGTTGGTCTGTTTTAAATTTTCATTTTCATACCATTCGTTGACTTCCTTTTCGCCGATTGGGTTGCCAGACATGGTTCCAAACCCTTCAACGTATATTTTCTCACTTGGGTCAACATCGTCTTCGTCGTCTTCGTTGTCTTGTTCGTCTACAAAGTTCATGGAATATTGTAGCAATTGGCTTTGAACTTCGCGGAAAAAAACAGACAACACCGGATTACCGTTTTTGAATTTTTCAATCAGGATATTTGTCTTCCTCGTGATTTCGGGTGGATCCAAATCATTCACGTCAACAATTGCCATTAATTCGGATAAAGTATAATTTTCCACATTTGTATCAACATTGGATGACATTTATGTATATAATAATTGTGTTTAATAACTTTTAGAAACAACGTTTCAAATCCACCTTTGGAAAAGGTGGAGCCAAAAGTTTTGTTCTCCACGAGTCCCTTCGGCAGCCCCTCCCGAAGGGACCTCCTTATCTGTATTGCTCCACTTCGCTTTTTATTTGGCTCCACCTTTTCCAAAGGTGGATTTTTAAAAAGTGACTTTATCTTCGGAAGGGGGTTCACCCCCGTGAAATTCATCAATGAATATTTTCTTCAGTTCAGTTTTCATGTCCATTTTATTACATTTGGGATGGTTCAACAATTTTTCCGGCACAGTAATGAACCCAGTGCCCCTCTTGAGGTGTGTCTTGCCTTTGAACAGTATATGGTCAAAACTCTCGACCAAGGGCCGATTATATTCGACAAGTCGTTCTCGGCAAATGTGATAATTGCTCTTGTAAACATATCGATTATAATTTCCGTCGTCGTATACACTGTAATATTTGTCAAGATACGGCCGATTTCTAACCAAACCGACGCCTTCGATTTGATTTGTGTCATTGTTCATTTCAACAACAAATACAAGTGCGTCGTGTAATATTTTATGTGTGAATTCTTGTGGTGACCCGTATACGCAACATGCGTGTTTGCTACGATATTCAGCATTTCTCTCCCAGGTCAAATTGGAGAACCTCGAAGATGTAATTGTAATCATTTGTATGTAATTAAAATAATATGTTGGTATTATTTCAATTTTAAGTTTACACCGTCATTTAAATTTTACCCCATCATTTAAATTTTACCCCGTCGCTCTAAATTTTTCAATAACAATTTGGATTTTTTACACCATAGAACTGTGTTTGTAACTGTCGTCCCATTGGTTCTCTTTCAAATAAACATAACCATTTGAAATTAACAAATCTCGTATTTGGGTTCTCTTGGGCTCAATCCAATTATGCTCCACATCAATCAACCCAAACATATGCTTGCTGAAATCAAATATGGATAGGATTTCAAATTCTACACCCTCTACATCGAGAGAAATGTAATCTATAAATGCCGGTGCGTTTGCCTGTTCCAACATATCATTCAATGTTACTGTCTCGACAATAATCGTCGTTTTGTTAGCGTCAACTCTTTGTTTGTGTAAATGACAAATCGTATCACTTAAACCAGACAATAAATCAAAATCATTGGCAATATCAAAGCTTAGTTTGAGCCCGCTTTGATTATATACAGCCTTATCGACATAAATTGAATTAGGTCTATTCTTTTTCAATGCGTCCATTTTGCTTGGTATGGGTTCCACGCAAATACCCTTCCATTCATATTCTTTTTCTAAAAGGTATGTATTTAAAAATTAAACTCCGTCGCTCGCGCCGATTTCAATGAAGTATCCTCCCTTTTTGTTTTTATAAAATTCCAATACTGCTAGATCTTGTTTCAATTGCGAATATGTTGTAGACATGTATAGAATACGACAAAATAATAATTATATAACTCCGCATTACACGAAGCAATACGTAATTTTTACCCTACGAATATTATATTTTTCCATATCCTACTCGCCTTTTCAGATAACCTATATATAGAAATGAAGTGTTGTATATGTGGCCCGGTAAGGGATTGCGAAAAATATTTAGATAAAGTATTTGAAAATATCGAAAAAATAGGGGCGTTATTTGATGACTATGATATAGTGATATATTACGATAAATCAAAAGACAATACACTCAATGAACTAAAGAAATATCAATCGAAGAACCCAAAATTAAATTTTTACGTGAATAATGTCCCAATATCAAAATATCGAACACATAGAATAGCACATGCTCGCAATTATTGTTTGAATTATATAAAACAACACAGGGATGTATATGATTTTTTTATAATGATGGACTTTGATGATCCAAATTGTAAAAATTGTAGACCTGAAATATTACAAAAATATTTAAACAGAGGTGATTGGGATGGTCTATCTTTTAATACGTCGCCAAAATACTATGATATATGGGGGTTATCGATTTATCCGTATTGTTTTAGTTATAACCATTTCAAAGATAATGTACCGAATTATTCAAAAATACAAGATTATGTAATGTCGCTGTTGTCCAAAGTTCCAAAGGATGGTTTGTTACCATGTATATCATCATTCAATGGGTTTTCAATTTACAGGACCAACAAATTTATGGACACCTATTATGATGGGCGTGTTCGAACAGATTTAATCCCTCAAACATATTTGAGGGCACACTCAAAAGGGGCAAATTCGCCATTAATATATAAGGATTATGGAAATGTGAATGGATTTTATGAAGATTGTGAACACCGATCTTTTCATGTTCAGGCGATTACTAACAGTGGCGCTAGAATAATGATATCGCCTGAAATTATATTTTACTGATATTTATCATAGAACTAGTTGATTACTATGCATATTATTCTTTGTATATACAATTATTAACCCATAAAACTGAATAATGTGGTTTAGTTTGAAAATTTAATTGTTCTTCCCTATATTCTTTATAAAAACTCAATATAATTGTATTATCATATACAATATAATAGTCACTGAATACGTTTTCAATTAACGTATAGTCAAAATATAACTCCATATCATCCCTTTCTTCTTGATTAAAAAAACTACCAAGTAAATGGGGTCCCGTAGGTTCTAGTGAATTCATTCCGTAATGTTTATTTTTAACATTTTCGACAATTTTATTAATACATTCACATAATATATTATTGTTTGGCTTGCATACAATAAACCCATTGATTGTATCAATTGGGTTTCTGTCTCTAACAAAATACTCGTTCTCTGTAAGAGCTATAAATTTGAAACCATTTACACACTTAAATTTAATGTCTATATAAATTCCTCCATTGATAAAAAGAATACACAATCTCCACAAATCTGCTTTATAAGCATAAGGTATCAAACTATCGTATGCGAACAAAACATCTCTATCAAAATTTTTTTCAATGAATTCTCTACAATCCGCATCATCATATATATAGGTATCAAATTCAGGATTTGTGTCAACCAACAACTTAAAGTTTGCTTTCATATGTAATGGTAAATTTTTAGTATGCCACGAAGTATATAATTTTAACGGTATAACCGAAGTATATGATTCCTTCGTATTAAATGACTTATTAATAATATTATATATATCGATAATCTGGTCATGCTTTGTCGAGTCATTTTTTTCTATTATATCTTGATTACATACTTGTGGAGTAGATATCTTTTCTTTTTTTAAAAACTGATTTTGAAGTAAACGAGCGCGCATAATCTGTTTTTTCAAATAGTTAGCGTGTTTTTGTTCTTGTAAGAATCTTTGTTTTTTATTTACAAAAAACATATTAATTTATAATATTAATATATTATTATATTTGTTTATCAATGAAATACAATAAAAATATGTATATGAATATAAACTCATTAAGTAAAATATCTATAAATAAAAATACAACGAAAGATTGTGAATTCAATTTCTACAATAAACCATATATATTGTCAAACGACATCAGTAACAATATACCATTAGATATATACCAAACATGGTTTACCAAAAATCTTCCATTTAAAATGAAGCAAAGAGTTGATATGTTGAAACGCCAAAACCCTGAATTTAATTATCATTTATATGATGAAACAGATTGTAGAGAATTCATTGAAAAAAATTTTGACGGAGATGTTTTGTTCGCATACGATAGTTTAATACCCGGAGCTTATAAAGCAGATTTATGGAGATTGTGTGTTCTTTTTATCAATGGAGGAATTTATCTAGATATTAAATTAGCCTGTATAAATGGTTTTAAATTAATAGAACTTGTTGACAAAAACCATTTTGTAAAAGACAGACCGGTTAATTCTATATTCAACAGTTTAATGGTAAGTCAAAAGGAAAATGTATTTTTACTTAAATGTATCAAACAAATTGTATTGAATGTTAAAAATAAATTTTATGGAAAAAGTTGCTTATCTCCAACTGGACCCGAATTATTAGGCGCAAACATTGATAAATATATGAATATAAACATTGATTTATTCCACTACATACATGGAGGGTATATTATCTATAAAAATAGATTTGTGATTTCAACAATATATCCAGAATATAATAATGAAAGATCATCATTATATAATGCGATAAAAACAAAAGGATATACAGAGTTATGGAACGACAGAAAAATTTATAAATAATAAAATTAGTTGCTAATATCTTTAATCGTAACATATTTTTTGTTAAGCAATACATATAAAAACAAACCGGTTCCATCAGTCAGTTTATTATACCAAGTCCTTTGTTTTGGATTCATTAGTGGTTTTATATCAGAAGTTATATCATTGAATTTATGACCAATCAGTGCTGATAAATCATTACCATTTTGTGCCTTTATGAATTTATCATTTATATAAAAATCAGGTACAGGGTTGAATTCTCCAACAATAATATCTATTTTATCAAGGTTATCATCTGTTACGCTTGCTAGTGCTCTCCATTCAGCGCCCTCACAGTCAATTTTTACAATGTTAATCCTCGGGATATTGAATTTATTAAATATTGTATTCAATGATATTGATTCAAAGAATACATTTTTATCTGGTGTTGCGGAATCAGATGTTGAATAACAAGAATATATGTGTCGATGTTGAAACTCCATATCACTTAATTCCCCCTTATTTGTGGAGTCTTTCATATCAACATAAATTCCGTTATCAGTATCATGTATAGCCTTATTTATTATGACAACACTTGTTTCACCTTGTTCGTTTTCTCGCTTACAACTAAACCCATTCAATGCCACATTTTTCTGTAGCATAATAGCATTTTCTTCACATATTTCAACACAATATACTTTTTGCGCACCATTGTGTAAAGATTTCACTGTTAAACCGCCTATATGGGTTCCAATATCTAATACAACAGCATTCTTTGTTTGTAAAATATCAAGTAAATACTCATCTTCGACCGAACAGGAGTTAACTACATCACAATCGCGAGTATCATTCCTTATATAAAATTTATATTTACCCGTTGTTTGTAAAACATAATTCATATATTATATAATTATATTATTTATTGAAAACATCCTTTGCTTGGAATAAATTCGCAAAATCGTTTCCACCTAATATATGTCGCTCATCGTTATATCCATCGTATTTTGAAACACTATATATTTTATTATTATATATGTAAAAACCAGATCCATCAGAGAAACTAAATTGAACATTTCGATTACCTACTAATTTACCGTTTATATTAAACAATTTGTCGCCAGGCATAAATCTAACAACATTTTTAATCGATGATCCAGAAGGTGATCTACAATATGTAGTTAATATATTAGACTTTATATCAATATTATTGGACGTAATTTGCCAAGGTCCTTCTGGTATTTTCAAGTGAAAAGTATAATTTATCATTCGTATTTTTAGGTCTCCTATAATAAAATCGTTGCCTTTTTGAAGATAGTTTAATTCGCTCTGTGCTATTTTACCAAACAACACAGGTCCTGTAATTCCACAGTCTCCATCGGTTATATGTTCATCTAAAATGTTAGTTATAGATTTTATCACAAGCATTTTAAACAGTTTCAACCCTGGATTTCTTGAATATAAAAATGCTTGGGAAATACTCTTTTTATCTATATCATACGATAAAACCAAATCGTTGTTAGATATTAACTCTTTTATAGGGTTCACACAATATGTGTCGATATCAGTATACATTCCACCATACTTATATAATAAATAATATCTTATTAAGTCTGCTTTAAATGCAAACGCCTTGAGTTTATTATACGCGTCAAATAATCGTGGAAATTCTGTTTCATTTTGGATAATATTATTAATACTATCATTATTCAAATATATATATTCCATCTCTGGGTTCTTTTCGCGCCATGTTGAATTACAATACCGCATTTTACTTGTCACATAATTATTCGAATATTTATCACCACAAATCCATATCTGAAATAAATTATTAGGATTTGCGGTTATACTAGTATTTGTAGTTGGTAATTTATCTTTAATTATATATCCCATTGTAAATAACCTTGAGTAGTGTGGCGTTGTTCGGTCCTTTTGATAATTATCGTATTTGGTTCTAACAATTTTTAAGTTAGCTAAAAATATATATCCATTTCCTTCATGTGCCTTATGATCCAATAATAGGATATTGTTTGAATTAAAACTTATATTTTTATCATTAAAAATAGTTCGAGGATTTCTGTTTATAAAATTATTCAATGCCATCGCAAATATTGTTGGTCCTGTAACAGCAATTGTTTCATTATGAATCCATGGAAAGTTTTTGTCATACTCGTCAAATTTTAAAACTCTGTCAACTGTAAAATCTAAAATATATTTAATTATTGTACTGTTCGGTTCAACTGCTATGAACGCCTGATATATATTACCATTTGTTACTTGAGAAGGATTATCCTTTACAATTACGAGATTTTCAGTAGTTATTAATTTATCAAGTGGAAAATAACATTCAGATGATATATCTGTCCATATACCACCAAATTTATATAAAATACATAACCTGAATATATCTGATTTATATGCCCTAGCATATAAACGAGAATATGCGTCTATTGTGTTATTATCACAATTTTCAAATATAAATTTATCACTATCTTCATCTGTCCAATACATATATTTATAATTATTATTCATTAATTGCCATGTTAAAGTTGCGTTGCGTAATCTTGGCTTAATATTTTCTGTGTAAGATTGGTGTATTATTTTGGGTATTTTACCAATATATTCATTTGTTTCGAGTTTTAACCGAAACGAGGAAGTTATAATTTTTATATTTTCATTCTTTGACATAAAAACTTGAATTCTCTCCTCGCCGTATTTATTTGATATTATAAAATTGACAGATTCACCTTGTTGAATATTAACTGTAAATTCAAATGAGTTGTCGTTAATATATTTAATATTATAATCGAATGTCGTAGTATCCTTGTTATCAGCTAAAATTATAATATTACAAATATCACATTTATTACTCATCCCAATAATATATTGTTCTATTAAATATATCGATATATAACTCACTCAAATATATATTTGTTTGAGTTTCCATAATATTGAATAATGTTTCTTTTTTGAATATTTGTCTCTATCTTCGAGATATGCGTCATAACATTTCAATATATTTATTTCACTATATAATATGAGTTTTTCTTTATTCACAACTACATGTTTCAAGTCAACTGTTTTACATGTCGATGAAATAAATCTTGACAATAATTTTGGTCCAGTCGGCTCTAGGGGGCATTTGCCATAAAACTTATTTTTTACATTTTCAACAATTTTATTGATCGCAATAAATAACATATTATTTCCTGGAAAACATATCATAAGTGCGTTGTAAATAGATTTTTCATCAATATCAATTACAAGATGTTCTCCTTGTATTAAACTTATAAAACTAAAGTCATTAACGGGTATGTATTTTATATCTAAATACACTCCCCCATACTTGTATAAAATACAATACCGCCATAAATCTGCTTTATATGCTCCAGGTATTAAACTATCGTATGCGAACAAAACATCTCTATCAAAATGTTTTTGAATGAATTCTCTACAATCAGTATCATCATATAAACTATAATTAAATTCAGGGTTTGCATTTATAATTTGTTGTGTGGCTTTATACATCAGTGGTGATAATTTTTTAGTATGCCATGTTTGGAATATATTTTTTGGAATACAAATATTTTCTTTATCTTCATAAGATGAAGTATTACATTCGTGTATCATTAAATAATATATATAAATTATTTAATACAATTAAATCCTAATAGAGTTATATTGTCTACGCGTCCCCTTTTTGTTACTTTGATTGAAAAACACCTTCTTTGTAGCAGCGTTGTTATTGCTCGGTGTTTTTTCACAAAATACAAATACCAACTCATTCAAATCTTGAAACATATGGATGGTCTTATCAAATGTTATACCCTCGATATGTTTCACATTTGTCAAAAAGTGTTCGTAGTTGTTTGTTGTCGCCTTATTCAAGAAATGTTGAACATCCTCCACGTCGAGAGTTATGTTATATTTGAGTATCGACAATAGTGAAAATTTCTTGGAACCATCAACCGAATTTCGTTTCAAAAGTCCAATCATTTCTTCACGCGAAACAAAATTTTTTGTATTCAATAAAAACGACTCTTGTTTGGTTCGCTCAATGTCCCCAGATTTATTAATGTAAACAAACCTGATATTTATGTAATACACATCATCTTTGTAAAAATCTTGGTATAATTTATCGGTTTCTTTAAATTTAATAATCCAATCATCATTTAGTTCTATATCCATTTTGTTGCTTATTATACAGAAACAAAATGGTTGTATGTTTCAAACCCAGGGAACCAAGGTTTAAGCGCCACCCTTCGGGAGGCGCGACGGTCGGGCGAAGCCCTTCCCCGAACCCCTCCTTTCACTACCTCGTGAATATTGGGGCGGTGCCCCGTGTTTAGTCGTCATACTTATCATAATTATCCATGTATTCGTATTCCATCTCGCTCTCTTTCTCTCGCTCCCTTTCCTCCAACTTGAACATTTCCCGCTCATACTTATCATCAAGTTTGTCAAAGTACTCGTAATCATAATTTGGGAATAAAAATCGGTGCTCATATTCATCGTGTCCCCATGTATTTATGTAATCTTGTTTCCAATTCTGGTACAAATCATCAAGCGCCTTCATAATTACTGCTGGGGGGGCGGACTTCAAACTCGGTCTGGGCGCCTTCTCATTATTATAATCCAACTTCTCAAACCCGGCGGGTAACCAATCATCTTCACTCTTCTCCTTTTCTTTGACCCAGGTCAACTTATTCATATAATTCATATTATTTGTTTGTTCACCAATTTGTTTGGTTGGGACAAGTTCTGGGAATGATGTTTTATCTGTCAGCGACTTTTCCAAATCCGCTTGCCTTTTCTCCTTTTCCGCTTTTACTCTATCCCGGAATGACGAGGGGCGTCGATTATTTTTAGGTTCATCAAAAATGGCGCTGCGTTGTGTGGCAACATATTGCTGTCTCGATTGCCTGTGATTTCCATGTTCCTTTTCTTTATTATTTACATTGATATCGTCCTTCAACGAACTAAACCTGGAATTTGTGGTAAACGCAATGTTGGTTTTCATGAAACTATGAGTCTTGTTATACTGTATACTCCCAAATTATATTTAAACCAGTTCAATATATTATTATTAACACGGGGGCTTAAAAACCCCCTTATCTGTTTTGCTCCACACGGGGGCTTAAAAACCCCCTTATCTGTTTTGCTCCACACGGGGGCTTAAAAACCCCCTTATCTGTTTTGCTCGCTTTTTCATAACTTCGTGGATAAAAGCGATTTTGTTCTCTTTTTTTAAAAGAGAGTTGGTACAAATCCGCTGTGGGGGGGGG
>Ga0247841_10007287_pt1 | contig 16506 bp, 13 predicted proteins | sample LaCruzMarch2015__2_FD_192410 | JGI IMG/M metagenome (GOLD analysis project Ga0247841, IMG submission 192410) | Freshwater microbial communities from meromictic Lake La Cruz, Castile-La Mancha, Spain - LaCruzMarch2015_18m | ecosystem: Environmental > Aquatic > Freshwater > Lake | place: Spain... | reverse complement strand
ATTAGATGCAACAAATTACTTTGATTATGATGCGAATTGGGAATACATGTCAAATTCTCAGTATCAGGGATTTTTGAAATGCGAAAGTCAACAAATGGCGTTATTGCACGGACTATGGGAACAAGAAGAGATTAAGGCGTTCACAGAAGGAAAGTTCTTAGATGCTTGGAATAATAACGCTTTAGAAGAGTTTAAGGCTAGTAACCCTGACCTTTACCTAAAGAACGGTATCGAGTTTAAGGCTGAGTATAGACACTTAAACGATGTAATAGAGTTTATATCTAAAGATGAGCTTCTTATGGAAAGCCTATCAGGAGAGAAGCAACGCATCTTTACTGCTGAACTATTTGGAACTAAATGGAAGATAGCTATAGATAGTTATTTCCAAAGAGATGGGAAAAAGGAAGGTAGAATAGTAGACCTTAAATATCTTAAAAGTCTTTATGATAGGTTTTGGACTATCAACGAAGATGGTATTGCTATCTGTGAGAAAACGCTAGAGCATAGAGGATACTTAGACCAAGTAGCTATCTATTGTAGGATTGAACAATTAGCAAACAGACCAGACAAAGTAGTAACAAAAGATGGTAAAACCTATCCTGACTGGTATGAGCCATTCATTACTGCTATTACTAAGTCTAAACCTTATCCTGATAAAGAGATTATTTCTTTTTCAACAGAAGGTCAGTCTTACCATGAGTTTATTGACTATAGGCTATCATTCATAGAGCAAAAAATGCCTAGAATTATTGCTGTTAAATCAGGGAAAGAAAAACCTAAAAGATGTGGTCAATGTCAATATTGCTTATCAACAAAAGTTTTGACAGGAACAACCCATTACTCACACTTTTTGGATTAAATCATGTCCATAAACGAAGAGACAAAAAAAGTTACAGATAAGATAATGAAGAAGCTTAAACGCAAAGGAATTGTTTGTAGGCTCAGAGCTATGTCAGACAGTGGAAGCTTCTATGTTCATCTTTTAGGGAACGCTAATGGTATCAGGGTATCAGACCATTGGGAAAACGATGGGCTTAATTATAAGTATAATATCAGACTAGACCTTATTCATTATGCAGAGATTAACGGTAGACATTATTTCCCATTCGACCAGCTTAGTTATGCAATTAATTTTGTTATCAGAGAAGAAAAAATAAAGTATAAGGGAGAGTAAATTATGATAATTGGCATTGACCCAGGCTGTTCAGGATCTATTTCATGTATCAATGATGAAGGAAACTATGTCAGCAGTGAGCTATGGAGCGAGATGGATATACATGTCCAGATACCAAAAGACACTTTAGTTTTTATGGAAGATGTAACTCTTATATCTAAAAGCTCTAAGTCTATGTCAGGATTTTATCGTAATGTTGGGTGGTGGGAATGCTTCTTTGCATTACAAGGGATTAAAATAAACTATGTAAGCCCAAGAATTTGGCAAGGATATTTTAATCTACTTGAACCACCAAAGACTTATTCTAACAACTTTACTAAGACACAAAAGGATAAAGCAAAGAGAGAAGCCAAAGAAGAGCATAAACGAAAACTGAAAGACTTTGCTGTTGAGCTATTCGGATGCGATTTTAAAAGACGGAAAGATTGGGACAAGGCTGATGCTCTACTTATTGCTGAATGGGGAAGAAGAAACTTTGTCCTAGCCAAAAGAGTTGAAAGGGGTAAACAATGAAACAAGCTAATTCCAGTAATCCTATAATAGAAGCTCTAACGATTGTAACTCTTCAGGGAACTTCTGCTTATTGGGTAGGACGTGAAGGAGTAACAAAAATACTAGACTTCTCAGACCAAGACTCTGTATATTTTAATGAGTTCAGAATTTATTCAGGAGATGATTTAATTGGTAAGGTCAAGAATGTTCCTGTTCATATCAGATATAAAAAGGAGAATAAACAATGAAACCAATGGGTGCTAACGAATGTAAAAAAACAGAGTTTTATCAAGACTGGAAAGATGGATGTTATCCTGATATGCCACCTGCAACATACAATGGAAACGTTTACTGCTCATCAAGAAAATTAATAAGAAGACTTAATAATGATTTCAAACAAATAAGAGAAAACATGAGGAAAGCATTAAGAAAAATTGATGTTATTTCTCATGTGATTGACCTAGAGTTTCTTATAATTAATAAAGAGGTTGCACACATTTGGCTATATGTTGACGGAATGCCTATTATTATTGTATGGGTTAAAGATAAAGTTGACCTAAGACTTGAAAAAGACAATGAAATGATGTCTAATGACCTGCTAACTTTATATCAAGAAAGATTATGTAATGAGAAAGATTAAAGAGGACAAGCTTATTGTTGAGCATATAAAAAAAGAATACTTTAAAAACATCTAAGGGGGATTTATGAGAATTTTAGAAATATTTTGTGGCACTATGTCAATATCAAACGTATTTAAAGATAATGGATGGGAAGTAGTAACTATTGACTATGACCCTCAATTTGAACCTACTTATTGTGTGGATATATTAAACTTCAATATTACAGAGAAATTTGATGTTGTATGGGCAAGTCCACCATGCACTACTTTTTCTGTTGCATCTATCGGTAGACACTGGAAAGAGGGAATGCCAAGCGTTGAAGCTATAGAAGGAAATAAGATACTAGCTAAGACTTTAGAGATAATAAACATAGTAAGACCTAAGTATTGGTTTATAGAAAATCCTAGAGGGATGATGAGGACTTTACCCATAATGGCTAACCTACCAAAGCATACAGCAACATATTGTCAGTATGGTGATACGAGAATGAAACCTACTGATATATGGACTAACTGTACAAACTGGAAACCGAAGCCAGCTTGCAAGAACGGAGATCCATGTCATGTTTCAGCACCAAGAGGAAGTAAGACAGGAACTCAAGGACTAGGTAGTGCTAAAGATAGAGCTGTAATACCAAGAGAATTGTGTTTAGAGATATTTAATGCAGTAAATAGATATAATCCTCAGAGATTATTTTAAAAACATTTAAGGAGCGTGTGAGATGGCAAAAAAACAAATAAAATGTAAGGTGTGTGGCGAGAATAATTTTCATGTATTAGAAGGTCTATGTTGGGGTGCTAGTTTAGATGAAGATGGAGTCACTGACAGTATAGAATATGCTCATTTTGTTTGGCGTAAAGACTATAAGCCTAAGTTTTCCAAGTTAAGAATTATCTGATTGTGCCTGATAGACTTGAGAAAGAAATTGTTGGTCATGCTATTGCTAAAGTGTACAGAAGCACGTTATCTATCGAGTGTGTTATAAATGGCATTAACTATACTCTTTATCCTCATTCTTCGCAAAATAATAGGCTATGCTTCAACGTTGTCAGAAGAACAGAATACGACCAAGAGCTAAAAGACTCTTTGATAGAAACTATCAAGGCGTTAAATAAAGCTGAACCGTTTATGGTTATGGACTTTAAAGACGGTAAGTTCTACGGATCTAAAGATGGGAAAGAATTTATCGCCTTTAAGTTGTTCAATAAAATAATCTTTATGTTCAAAGATAAATATAAAGAAGCTATTGAGAAACAGTTATTCAAAGAGATACAACGGATTAACAAATACCTATATAAGCTTCAGAAGTCTATTCCTCGAACCTAACCATATTCTTTTCAACGGTTCTCTTTACCCAAGTTGCTGGAGCTTTAGTTGTTATTTCAGCACCTATAGCTAACTGCTTATACATATCTTCAACTGTCCATTCATTCTTTAGTAATGGTCTAAACATATCTTCTATATCGCCAAGCATACCAGTATTAAATATTTCCCATACTTTTTTGCCTGTAACTTTCCTAGCACCAGCCCTCATTACATCTATCACCAACGGAATACCACTAAACGGAGCAAGCATCATTGATATAAGTAATTCTCCTGCCCAATCCATCTCTTCTAAATCATCACCATACACCATAGCTTTTGATAACATTCCTAGTGTTGTAAATAAAGCTGGCTGTATCATTAAATAATTTACTGTAAGCTTCATATAATGCTGTGGAGTTATCTCGCCCCTATAAAGCTCATAAGAAGCATCTACCCATTTTCTGGTATATTGCATGTTTGTATTAAAGAAAACCGTATATGCTCTAATTAAAGGGCTTCCCTTGGCTTTTTGTTGAAGCACAGAAGTAGAACTCTGTTGTCCTGACTGCATTGTTGCTAAAGTTTGGTCTATAAACATTTTCTTAGCTTCCTCTGGCGTATAGTTATTTTCTAAGTAATCTAAGTAAGGCTTGCCACCAAATATGATTGATACAATATCACCTGTCCTTGTGGATAAAGTCATTAGCCTAGTCCATTTACTACTAAGCAAACCTTTATAATCGGCTTCTTTTAGTATCTGGATAAGTGCTTCATTGTTCCCTACATGAAATCGTTCCTTTAGAAACTCTCCTACCAATGGATGGTTAAACATATAATCTATAGTTCCTTTAGGATTAGCTAAAGTTTTAGTAAGTCCACCAAGCCACTGATCTGCTGGCATATTCTCCATGTAGTTAGTTGTAGCTGTTATCTGCTTCATTCCAACCATAGGGCTTGCTATCTTTGCTATTGTCCAGTTAGTTAATAGCTTCCCATGTATCTTCTCAAACGAGCTTGTTACTTGGATATTCTGGTTAAGAGAAATACTATCCACTAAATTTTCCAACGTCTTAAAAGCAAAATCACCATATAGCTCAGTCATGTATCGCTTAAACGTTGTTGATGTATTATCGTCAAGTTTCACTGCATGATTAGAATTTATCATCTTTTTAAGTTCAACATACGTCTCTGATAGATTTATTTTATGCTCTGCATCCCTGATATATTTATCTGCTATCCTATAAGCATTAGACGGAATAGGTTTTGTAAATCCAGCCCTATCATTCTCTGCTGAAACAGTTTCACCTTTTCTTCTTATATCATCGTATAGCTCTTGCTCTGTCTCTGACGTGTTTGGAAAATAGTTTTCTGGCATCCCTAAATCTATGCCATGTGTTCTTATGTGAACAGCGTTAAAGTCTTTATAATAAGATTGAACGGTTTCCTGAAGCATATCAGCAAAAGCTAAATCCTCTTCCGTAAGTAAATTTAAAACATCAACTATCTGTTTTGGTAGTTCAATGTCTAGCTCATCATAGACTGCTGTCTGATTATCAGCAAAGTAAGCATTATATCGTTTCCTTGTCTTTGTGTTTTGAACATTTAAGTAGATGTGCATTATCTTCATTATGCTTAACTTCTCAGGAACATTATTTGTATCCTTTATTTCATACTCTTCCTTAGATAGTTCAACCATTTTTTTGCCATACTCGAAATCTGTTTTAAGCCCATATATTTCTTTTGTTTTTTCTTTCATCATATTCTCTTTTGTGTTAATACCAGTCTCTCTTAATGACTCTTGATATTCAGGATTAAGTCTGTCAGCAATATCTTTCCCAACAGTAGCATTAATAAATGTTCTAATATTACCAAACCATTTAGCATACTCAGAAGTAAGAAACCTAGTTAAAGCATTCCTAGCAAGCTTATTCTCTTTCATAGAAGTAACAACTTCCTCAACTATCTTATTCCTATTAGCTCTAACTAGAAAATCAGCTTCACTCTTAGATGCTATACCTTCAGCCCTAATAAACTTTAGGTTCTCAAGTAGGTCTTTTAATATCTCTATACTAGCCTGTTCAGGATATGCCTTATAGAACAAGAACGCTCTCTCAGTCCTAGCTAGATTATCTGTTGCCTCATTAGTATTCATACTATCTAAAAGTTTCTCAGCATCAGCCTTATTTAACCTTGAATAATCTCTTATATTCTTAAAGAACATATTAGTTTCATAATCGTACTTACCTTTATTCTGTTGTCCTACTTTTGCCATAAACTTACGAGCCACTTCTTTCTCAATGAGGCTCTTATAATTATTTCTCAAACGAGCTTCTAATCTCTTCGTTGCTTTTATTTCTACATTTTTTATTTCTTTTATTAGCTGTTTCTCGGAAAGTGTACGTTTTAAATTGCTTATAAATATACCCTTCTCATCTTGAGAGAAATCAAACTTATCAATATAATCAACAAGCTCTTGCTGTACCTGTCTTATTAGTTCCCTAGTATTAGCTCTTACATCGCCTTTATGTGATGTTCCTTTTCGTATCTTAGAGATTAACTCTTCTCGCTTCTTAGCAACTTCCTCAATCTCTTTTTGGTATAGCTCTATAGCTTCATTAGTAGTCTTTATGTTCTTTTTATTCTCAGCTATCCAACCATCAGATAACATTCCATCAAAGAACTCTTTAACTTCAGGAGATAATGTCATTCTAGCTCTTGGTATGTTTTCATATAACGCTACTAACCAATCCTTAAACTGGTCAAACAAAGATTGAGCTTCAGGCACAGGAGCTATCCCCTCATACATATAATTATCAGTGAACGCATCAGCAAAAGTTTCCTGAACAATCTGATAGTCTGACATAAATTCTACTTTGCCATTGATTATTCTACGTTTTTCAACCGTTGATAATGTTTTGATACCTGCCATATCCATAATAGGTTTTAACTGTTTCTCGGTCATCATACTAGCCCAAGAATGGGAAAGCTCATGTACTAGCGTTCCTATATCAGCACCCTCAAATAATTTGATTAGCCTTGTTCCATCAGTAAGCTCTATAAAAGAACCCTTAGTTTTGCCTGTACGCTTAGAATATAATTGGCTTCCATCTTGCTTTAGCTCTTGCGACTTGTTCCAGATGTCGGTTAGTTGTTGTTGTTGTTTTAAATATTCATTTGCTTTTTTGCCAGACAGTTGATAATGTTCTTCACCACTTGTAAACTCATCATCTATCTCTAAATCTTTTTCTTTTACCCTTAATTCTATAACGTTATCACCATATCCTATTGCTTGCCCATCTTTCCTGTTGGACACAAACATAGAACCAGTATTCTCTTTGCCAACATAATCACCAATTATAGGTGTTTTTGAACGGTGATATACAGTTACATAACCATTGGTTTGACTCTTCACAAACCACTCAGCACTCTTATACTTCCTCGCCTCAGCAATTAGTGGGTCTGTAGCTTCTTGCTTTAGCTCTTTCTCTTGCTTCTGAAGTTCTCTTATATTTTCTATCTCTCTCTGAAATAGCTCATTAGTTCTCTGTTCTACTTCTGGCATTATAAGTTTCCCAAGTTTAGACTTAACTTCCATAGGTGTTTCGCCAACTATTTTCTCTCCATAATAGTCAGCATAATATGTATCGTTTTCTAGGATTATAGGTAAGCCAAACGCTCTGCCAACCATTCCCTTTTTTCCTTTAGTTTTTTCTTTTCCAACAACCTTCTCAGCCTCTTCTAAGACTGATAATAAATATTGGTCAGTAACATCTATGCCATATTTTTCTATCTCTTCAACTACCTCATCAACGCTTGCCTCATAAACCCATTCAGCCCATGATTTAGATTGCAAAGACTCAAACCATTCCTCTTTCAGCTTATCCTGATTAGCGATATACTCAGCAGTTTTAGTTTTTTGTTCCTCTATGCTATCCTTTATATTTTTCTCTGCCTGTTCTCTCAATTCTTGCCTATTCGTTGGTCTATCTGTTGAATCTAATAATGCAAACAACTCTTGCTCTGTCATTGGCATACCTTGATAGAAGTCTCCAAACTCAGAAGCTATTGTTTCAAGTCCAACACCTTTGTTCTTATCGGTAGTAAATTCCATTATTCCAAACTTCTGCTTCACAAGCTTCCAGTCTGCCATATCTGCTTCAGGAACATATATCGCCTTCTTATGAAACTTCTTTATTCTTTTACCATCTTTATTAACTGTAGCCTTAACTTCCCCAAGAAACATATCCTTAACCATCTGGATAGGATTACTTTGACTTTGCTCTGCCCTCAATCTACTTTCCTCTGTAGGCAAATATCTAGCTATTTCAGCTTCAACTTCTTTTTCTTGAATGCTCCGAACGTATTCTTTGACGCTGTCTGAAAACTCTTTAAAACTTCCAGTTGACCCTGCTTTGATAACAGTGCTAAACCTACCCTGTTTGCTATATTCATTTTTCAACACCTCCATTTGATTTAATAGTATCTTATTTAGGTTCTTAGCCCCTTCTGATTTATACTTTCTTTTATTTAAAAGCATAATACTATCATTAATTTTATCGATAGCTATCAGTAAATTTTTATCTGATACTTCTTTATTTTCTTCGACTGCTTTTAAAACATTCTCAGTCTGTTCATCATAAGACTTAGCAATAATAAGATTTAATAACTCGGCTTCATCGGGATATTCTTGTCTTAACTTCTCTGTTCTTATTCCCTTAAATGTTTCGTTTAAAACTTCCTTATTCTTAGAACTCTCATACTGCTCTCTTGTCTCCATCTTAGCCCTAGCTATTTCTACATCAAGCACAAACCCTTTATTCTTAAACGTTTTCTCTTTACCGTTCTCACCAATAACAATCATGTTTCCATTACTAAACTCTTTAATCTTATACATAGTTCCAGCAATAGAAATATCTTCTCCATAACGACTTAGCTTAAACGGAACTTCTTTTACCTTAATCCCATAATCTGTTATCTCTGCATCTTGGTCTTTAGTGTTAAGCTCATAAAACCTATTCTTAGTATCAACACCAATATTCCCTTCTTCATCAACCTTTAATCTCCCAGTTACACCCTCATATTCTACCGTCTTGCCTATCCAGTAGCCTAAAGTATTAGACTGTCTTTCAGTCTCTTGCCTTGTAAACCTCATTACAGCATCAGTAATATCAACATCAACCTTTTCGTTTACATTCTTAACCATGTTGTCTATAGTATCGTTATACTCCTCACCTTTAACAAACTTATAGGTTCTTAGTATATCAGCCATAGTCTTTCCTTGAACTAAAGCATGAGCCTTTATAACAGCTTCGTTTAAGTTTAATGCTTTCTCGGCTTGCTCTATTGTTATATTGCTGACTGAAGCAATATCTAAAGCCCTTAAATTTTTAAGCTCATTATATTCAGCAATAGTTTCCTCATTCTCTAACTCAAAAAGCTCATCCTGAAGATTTAATATATCCATATTATTAATGTTACTTACTACATCTATAGCATCAGCTTCCTTCATGCCTTGGCTCTTTAATCTATCCATAGCCTTCTGTCTAGCCTGACCATCCAAAGTATTTGCTTCCTTCATCTTATTAAGCACACCTAAAGCCTCGGTAAACCCTTCAGGATTTAACTCTATCTCTTGGTTCATCTGTTTAGAGAAAACCCTATTAAGCTCTTTTATTTCACCTTGAGTAAAACCTCTAGCTTCTAGCTCTGTCTGAAACTGCTTAACTGGCTGTGCTTGAAATATTGAACCTGCTCCACCTACAGTTCCACCAACTATCCCACCAACTAAAGCTGACTCTAAGACACCATCAAACAATCCTCTATCTAGCTTATATAGTTTATCAACAACGTTACTTGCCATCTGCTGACTTCCCTCTTGAACAGCTTCAGTTACATAAGTCTTGGCTACGTTATTCGCAAACCCTTTATACAAAGAACCTTTAAGGACTAAGTCTTTTATTGAACGCTTACCTGTGTTAAGAAACGGATCTAAAATAATATTAGTTCCCCATCGTTCTAATAATGCTTGTGGTACTGCTTGCATTGCCGAATAACCTATTCTCTTTTTATCATCCCACTCAGGATGTTCTATGCTTATATCTCTATATGTTTCTCCAAATATATCAGCACCCATCACTGGTAAAGATGCACCTTTAAAAACTAAAGCTTCAACTGCAAACCTCGCTGTGCTTCCAAATGCTGACGGAACAGTATAAAGCCAAAAGCTTTCCTTTTCTTTATCACTAATATTAAATAGTGGCTTATATTCTTTTGACCATTGTTTTAAGCTTTCACCCAATTTAAAATCATAAGCCTTTGGATTTACTTCTTTAACTATCTTAGTTATAGGGTCTTGCATAACACCTAGTTTTTGATTTAATCCCATGTCTGCTATAGTTCCAATAGCACCTGCAAGATTAGGAGCAAGCTTATCAACTGTCTCAGTATATAAAGCCTTAACCCCTGTTAATAAATTTGCTGGTCTTTCATATTCCAAAGAACTCTCTATATCTTTTCGTGATACTTCTGGTAATCTCTTAGCTAAAGTATTTACTATTTCTTTATCAGAAAGTGCTGAAGTTTCAGGATACTTTTCTTTTATCTGTTGGATATTTAACTTTTCGCCATCCAGCAATACTGTTGGCATTTACCAATCACCTGTTGTAACTTTTACTGAATTAAGTGTGTTGCTTCCTTTTACAACATAAGCATTAGCTTTACTATTAGCCTTTGCAACTATCACCTGAATATCTGCTTCTGGTAATATATATTTCTGAGCCTTATTCTTTTGCTCATCTGTCATAAATTCAGAATAGTTTTCTAACACATACCCTGTAACAGCTGAGTTTATAATTGGCTTACTCGCATTTACTTGCACAGGGTCAGTGTTTGTTCCATCAATTCCTTTTTCTGCAAGTGCATTAGTTATTACCATATTAAGGTCATATCTATTATTCCACGCTATGTTTGAGTTTTTCTTATTATCAGGAATAACTGAACCAACTGCTGTTAATTGTGCTTGTGCTACAGAGTTAAACGTTTTCTTATTCCAACCCAAGATTGGTATTCCTTTTGTTGCTACTCCAGGAGCAACCTCATTATCAATCATATCTTTTTTGATAGCCATTACTGCTACTGTTTTCTTATTATCTGACCACCAAGACTTACTAACCTTTCCTTGTTTATATAAAGTATCTATCTCATTAACTGTGTTGTATAAATCTGTTGCTGTATATTTAGCATCTTTAAGCCCAAAGGTCTTTATCTTAACCCCTAACGCTGTTTGTGTTTCATATTGTTCAGCAGATACTCCACCAGTTTCACCCTTTAATGTTTTCTTAACTTGGTTATATTGGTCAACTGTCATATTCTTTTTATCTTTTTCTAGGTTTGAAAGTAAACTTGTCATTCCTGCTTTATTATCATCAATCTTATATGAGTCTGCTTTTTGTAAATAAGCTAGAGCATAAGCGTTATCTTTTAGTTCCTTAACCTTACTTATCTCTTCATTAGATAGAACGGTTTTGCCTTCAGGCGTTATCTGTGTTGCATACTTAGTCAACACAGAATAGTCCTCTCCCCATTTCTTAGACTGTTTAGGGTCAAATAGGAACGATACATTCCCCTTTAAATTATTATATAGTGTATCAAAATTAGTCTTAACTTGGTTTGCATCTAGTCCTGTACCAGTTCCAGTTGTTGCACCAGTTCCCACGCTTGGCATCTTAAAGGTAGGGTCATTTAATTGTTCCATAGTTATTTCAGGCAATCCCTGTTGTTTATTATAAGCATTCAAAGTAGTTAAGTCTTTAAAGTTAGATAGCCTTTTACCTGCTATATTTTCAGCATTTAACTCTTTATTCATCCTCATATTCTCTTCTTGCATATCTATCTGCTTTGAGTACAACGCCATATTGTTCTTAGACAACTGCCACTGCATATCCATCTGAACACCTTGTGCAAATCCATTTATGAAATATCCAGCACTCATTATTTAGCTCCTATTGCTGGCATTTTAAATGGATTTAACCACATACCTGCTAGAGTTCCTAGTCCTTGCCATAATCCTGCATTCTCTTGAGCTTGTGCTTGTTTATCCATTAGCTTCATTTGGTTCTGGAATGCTTGGTCATTAAGCTCCATCTGCATATTAAATGTACTCTTTAGAAACGAGCCTGAAGTTGGGTCTATAATCCCCCTTGAAGCAAGGTCTGTAAAGTATTGGTTTGCTGACATGATTGAGCTATTACGTTGAATAGCATAGGTATTATTTATCTGTGCTATGTTCTCATTCATCTTAGAGAAAATATCGCCTATGCCTTCTTTAGAAGCACCTGTATTGAAAGCATCTCCACCATAACGTGCTAAGTTCTTTTCTAAGTTCTTTGCTTCTGCTGTTGCTTGGTTTCCTGCCCCAATCTGTGTAACTCTTTGTGTTGTATCATAGGACTTATTTATATCCTTAACTGTTTTATCTAAATCAAAAAATGAACCTGCCATAGATTATTCCTCCCTAGGTGAATATTTTATCGAAATCCCATCAAGTCTAATATACTTACTGCCTGATAACTCTGCTTGTATATCTCTGCCATTACTTCCAACTAGGCTATTAACAGCAGTATTAACTTCAGCGTTACCTGACACGGACATATACAACGTATTAGTCTTAGTAGCATTATTCTTGTTGTTCTTTAAATCTACTCGGACACGTTCAGCATCGCTTTCCTGATAGCCCCTTAACCATATTCTATCAAACTCTGAAGAAAACTCATAGTTGTCTGCGTAAATCTTTGTCTTATAGTTCCAAGAAATTGGTGTTTCTATATACTCCACTGAACGAGAAATAGAAATATTATCAAAATAACAAACTCCACCTTCAGGACTTAAGTCAAGGAACATAGCAACGCTTGTTGTTGTAGACTTAAAGCTAAAGCTAGCGTTACCAGATATAGGACTATAAACAAATCCATTAACAGCATAGGTATATATTAAACTATTAAAATTGCTTGATGTTGATATGTAGATAATAGGATAAGTTCTTGGATTAAGCGTACTTACTCTGTCAAAATAAAAGCTCATATTATAAGTTACATCAGGTATCAAATCAAATTTTTGGTATAGCCCACAAACCTCATTCTTATAGTTCATGCTTAGAATTAACATACCAGCATTTACAGAAACATCAATCAGCCTAGTCCCAGTATGCAATAACCAGTTAGCAGTATTAGTATCAAACGTTCCATTAATGATCATCTTAGGAGTAGGAACTATAGATAACTTATCAGTATAATCTTCTGAAAAATAATATAGCTTATTACCAGAAACAATAATTAAAGCATCATCAACCTTATCAATATAGTTTACAGATATAGGCAACTCATACTTTGTCCATTCTCCACCTACTTGGCTATCCCATATTAAGAGATTATTCTGAAGCAACACATAGAGCTTATAATCATAGAAAGTTAAATATACGTCATCTACGCTTGACTCATCAGTTTTTAATGACTGCTCTACGCCTAAACTTAACTTATCGGTATAGATATTATCAAATAACTGTATGCTATCAGCACCAACACCAGTTAAAACTCTTATACTTTTATCCTCTGCCATATAGAATATTCCTATCTGTTGGTTAGGTAACTTACCTTTAACTACTGAATTAGGATAAGGACAACCAAAGTCTGTGTTAAGTTTCCTTGGTATCCACATAATCGGTTCAGCAGAAGATAAGTCAATATACCAAATAGACTTCTGAAAGAATACTAATAATCCTCCGAAGTGTTCTATCACTCTTACAGGACTATCATCGCTATCGGTCTTTATTCTTATATAGTTAGATGCTGGAACTGACTCAAACTTGTTTATCTTAGAATACCAAACAACGCCATCAGGAGCTAGATAGAACTGCCTAGCAACAATGTATTCGCTATCTATTGCATTTGGTGGGCTGTTATTATCTGTTTCCATTGGAACAACTGATTGGTCAATGTTTGCTATGTTGTCTAAGTATGTAGTGTTTCCATAAACGATATTATCTAAGAAGAAATATCCTGTGCTATTCCATTGACGATATATATTTATTCCTGTAGATAATGTAGGAACTTCTGGTAAATAAATTAAAACCTTTTGGTTTATTGCAATTATCTTAGTTGCTTCTGTTTTAAGACTCCATACATTTAAAGAAGTTAAGTTTATCGTAGGAGTTAGAATGTTATAAGTATATTCTTTCCATACGTCGTTTTCTAAAGATTGAAGTTTATTTGTGGTGTTGACTGAAAAATAACTGGCATTAGATGATATCACGCCATTTATGTTATCCCAATTAATATAACTATCATCATATTCAATATAAGAGTTTTTACTTAATATAATATTTTGTGCATAAAGAGGACTTGGCTCTGTGTTATACTCTGACTCTGTTTTCCTTTCATAGCTAGAACCATCTAATTTCCACATTAAAGAAGAAATATAGATAAGGTTTAAATCAATATTACCATTTATGTATGGGTTGCCATATCCATATATATATGCGTTACTAGATGTTATATATAATCCTATGTTTGAAAATCTTGATGTATCAACAGTTCCCTGTATGTAATTATACCTATCAGTTCCTTGGTCATAATGAACTACCTTTGCAGACCAGCTTCCACCGTATTTATAAACGATAAATCTTCTTAGCTTATAACTAGCACTATAATCAGAATATGAAGAAACAACAATAAAAAATAAACCACCATATACAGCAAAAGCTGGCTCTCCAAAAACAGGCTTTCCGTCTATTGAACTAAAAACATCACTTGCCTCATGCTCTATCTGAACTAAATCTAAATCTATCTTGTAATATCTATAAGTATAAGGAGTTGCAATCCCCTCTCTTGTTACTAAATATAAATAACCATCTTCATAGTATTGCCATATCCAATTTCCAACTATAGTTAAATCTCTTTTAACCTGAACAATATCGCTATCGGTATAGTATCCAGTTATGACTCCACCAACTGTTTGCATATAAAACTTATTGCCACTACCCAAATCTAAAGCTATGTTTCCATTGCTAAAATTAACGCTACCAGTAGCAGTTTCGCTAATATAGAATGGCTGACTCTCTGCCGAGTTATCATACACATACGTTATCGCATAATTATAAGTACCATAGAGATTTCCAGTTATCGCTGTTGATGTAGCATTCATTGATGTAGGAGCATCGTATCCTAGCGTTTTAAATGACGTATTAGCATTGTGCCACTTAATATTATCCTGACCAAAGAAATATATATCATCTCCGATATTAGTATATTGAGAAACGTTATAGCTTCCTACCACGCCTTTATACTCAATAGAGTTATCAAAAATATAATTATTTACTGCCCTATCGTTTATGTTTTTTATGTTGTCATTAAATGATTGCTGATACTCAATCCCTTTTCTAGTCTGAATACTTCCTGCAACATCAAAGTCGAGGTTAGTAATATCTACTGCCCTACCTTGCATTATCTTTTCAGGAGAAGTCTTTTGGTCTATGCCTTTAAAATCAGTTACCCTTATTAGGTTAGCCGAGAAGCTAATAGTTAGAAGCGTTATAATCAGAATAGTTAGTCTTTTTCTGAACACCTAGATACCTCCTACTCTTAGCATTTAATGGCTTATACTTTAACAATTCTAACTTCTTAATAGTTTCCCAATCACCGTTTGACCTGTAGTAAGTAGAAGTTATAGAATTTTTTAAAGCTAAAGATACATCGCTTGTAGGCTTTAATAATGTCATAATCAAATAATTCATAGCATACTTCTCATAGTTCTTATCAAACCATTCAGAGAAATCATCGCCTAAATCTGCAACCTCTATATCTTCCCAATTAGATATAACTTCAAAGGTTATCTCATAGCTAGTATCAGGGGTAGGATATATTACAAACTCTCTATTCTTTATTGATAAAAACATTGGTCTACCAGTATCTTTCCCACTTCTATAATCTAGCTCAGAAAAATTTGACGGATCTAAAATAGTTAAAGGGTATTGCTCTCCGTTTGTATCTGCATACTTAGCATTGATAGGAAACCACATTCCTTCAGGAAACTCATAATTATATACGCCTTGAGCTGTAAAAAACCCATCATTTATTGACCAGTCTTTTCCTAAAGCTCTTATCTCAGAACCAAAAGAGTTTAATATCCTAAGAAACATTCTATCAGAGTATTGCTTATTACTATCATCATCACCGATATATGCTCTTACGTCTGTTATTAACTCTTGTAGCGTACTCATTAGCTTTCCCTCTCTAACGCCTTGCTTCTAGTAATATCATTCGGAGTAGTAACATAGTCGCTAACATCAGGAACAATATCAATACTCAAAGCTTCGTTATAAATATTGCTTATTATCTCTGAACAAAATTGCTTTCCCTCTTCCCTTGCAATAGGCTTAGATTGTCTTAGCCATTTCCAGTTAAGAAGCGAACCAACACTTGAGCGTAAACTCCCTAGTAATCCCAGCGTATTATACTCAACCCCATACTTGCTCTCTACACACTTCATAAGCTTCTCTTTTTGTTCCATATCTAATCCACCAAGAACTCTATAAACATCAATAATTTCTACTTCATCTGGTAGTATTTTAATAACATTAAACTTTCTTCCTGCATGAGCCTCTGCTTTTAGTCCTTTACCGATATAAATAGCTGTATGAACATAACCACCGTTAAGAGTAACAAAGTTAGTTATAGCACCAAGCCAATCACCTTTTTTAGGTCTGTGCTGTAAAATATCACCTATCTCTATCATATAGTTTTTATACATCTTCTATCTCCCTTATATTTGATATTCTTAACAGGAACGTATCAACGTCTTTATATGCTGTCATAAGTATTCTGTGTGCATCCTTAGAATTAAAAATAGCCCTATCTCCATTGT
>Ga0247841_10007284_pt1 | contig 16511 bp, 13 predicted proteins | sample LaCruzMarch2015__2_FD_192410 | JGI IMG/M metagenome (GOLD analysis project Ga0247841, IMG submission 192410) | Freshwater microbial communities from meromictic Lake La Cruz, Castile-La Mancha, Spain - LaCruzMarch2015_18m | ecosystem: Environmental > Aquatic > Freshwater > Lake | place: Spain... | reverse complement strand
TCCGCGGAATGATGATATCGAGGGGCAGATCTAAAATATGGGCGATTTCCGCCGCCACCACCACACCCCCGCGAGGCAGCGCGATAATGAGCCCTTCTTTAATCTCAAGGTGTTTCAGCTCAGTAGCTAATTGACGTCCAGCGTCTTGTCGGTTTTTAAACAGCATGACAAAGAAATTCTCTATTTGTAAGGTTGAAGAATGGGTTGGGAAAAGATCAAGCACTATTTTCAGCACGGCCTTTGGGATTTTTCTTTATACGAAAAAAAAGGCTGGTCTCTTTTTTATTATAAAACGATGCGTATCACTTCGTTGGCTATTCGCGGGTTTATTCAGGATAAGTGCTCCCTCCGCGCATCTGCTTTGACTTATTACACGATGATATCTTTCGTTCCTATCTTGGCGATGGCATTCGCCGTGGCGGGCGGATTTGGACTGAAGGAATATCTGAAAACCCAGTTACTGGAGAATTTTCCTGAAAATCAGGCTATTTTTCTCAGTCTTTTTTCCTTTTCAGACCGACTACTCGAACAGACGCAAGGCGAGATACTCGCCGGAGTGGGAATTCTACTGCTCATTTGGAGCGTAACCCAGCTGCTCAGCAATATGGAAAGCGCATTAAATCATATCTGGGGTGTGCGAAAACTGCGCAGTTGGCGCAGATTGTTTAGCGATTATTTTGCCTTCATGCTCATGGGGCCTCTTTTTTATCTTTTCGCAAACGCTTTAGCCGTTTTGATAGCTCATTATATTCAGGTGGGGATTTTGGACGTTTCTAAAGGATCATTTTTCACTACCGCGATCTTGTATGCAGTCACTCTTATTCCCTATGCGATGTTTTGGGTCTTGTTTAGTTTTATTTATCTTTTCTTGCCCAATACGAAAGTACAGACTCGTTCGGCGTTCATTGGCGGAATTGTTGCGGGCACTCTATATCTGATTTTACAGTGGGCATATATCCATTTTCAAGTCGGCGTCACGCGCTACGGCGCCATTTATGGCAGCTTGGCCGCCCTGCCGCTTTTTTTGGTATGGATTCAGATGAGTTGGTTTTTGCTTCTCTTCGGAGCGCAGATCAGCTTCGCTCATCAGACGCATGAACAGCGTGAATATGAGCCGGCCGTCGAACAGATGAGTTATAGCTTTCGACTTTTGTTGGCTTTATGGATCGTACAAATTTGTATTGAGAGATTTGCGAGCCGTCAATCGCCGCTTTCCGTTGAATTGCTGATGAGGAAATATCAGATTCCGTATTCCATTGCCACTTTGCTTATTCATCAACTCATCGATGCAAATATCTTCATCGAAGTGAAGGAAAATAACGATCTGACGCAGGGCTATCTTCCAAAACGCGATATCAATCAATTGCGCATCTCCGATGTGATCGATGCACTGCAAAATTCAGGCTCTCGTGAATTGCCGCCGCTCACTTCAAAAGCATTTGAGCAATTGGAAGGAGCGCTCCAATCTTTTCGACAGAAGATGGAGCAAAGCGAACAAAACCGTTATCTAAAGGATTTATAATATGATGCATAAACTCTATCCATTACATTTTGAGCCAATTTATAAAGATGCGATTTGGGGCGGTGGAAGGATCGCTAAAAAGTTTCATCGTTCCTCCGTTCCGCCTCGCTGCGCCGAATCATGGGAAATCTCCGATCGAACCGAAGGGCAGAGCTCGGTCATCAATGGTCCGCTAAAGGGAAAAACCCTTCATGAACTGATTGAGCAATTTGGCGAGCATCTGCTTGGCCGCGGACGAAAAGATCGGCGTTTTCCTCTTTTAATCAAAATCATCGATGCGCGCGAAGCTCTGAGCCTTCAGGTGCATCCCAGCGAGGAGACGGCAGCGATTTGCCGTGGCGAGCCCAAGACCGAAATGTGGTATGTTTTGGAAGGAGGTCCTGTCTATGCCGGCTTCAAAAAACCGGTGAGTTGCGAGGATTGGGCGCGAGCAGTTGATTCCAATCGGCTCGTTGATTTGATTCAGGAGTTTCAGACGAAGCCGGGCGACGTGGTCTTTATTCCCGGCGGCCGCATTCATGCCATTGGAGCGGGGTGCATGATGCTGGAAGTACAGCAAAATTCTGATACGACATACAGAGTCTATGATTGGAATCGCGTGGGAGTCGATGGCAAGCCGCGGGCATTACATCTCGAACAAGCGAAGAAATGCATCAAATTGGATGACGACAATGATCCGATAACGGCTCCTCAATTAATCGAAGAAGATGGCGATTTCAAGCGCTGGACAATTCTTTCAACACTCTTTTTTTCGATCGAAAAATGGGAAGTTTCTGGCCTTTATCGGGTCAATGCCGATCCCAAATCATTTCAGGTTTTCTTTTATCTCAGCGGTCCGCAAAAGGGGTTGAGCACTCTTTTGCCGGCGAACTCCGACCCCTTGGATCTGCAAGGACCTCTTTCCTTGCTGAGAATTTTTGTTAAAGACAACTAGCTTCGGCGATAGCCAACGCTCCGCACACTCCGGCATTACTACCTAATCCGGGAGCGACAATATAGTTATCGATGTCTTTCAAAATCAGCCTATGCTGAATGTAGCCGTTCAATAATTCTTGGGTTTTTTTGCGAATTTTCGCGTACAACTCCGTTCTAAACATCACGCCGCCGCCGATGATGATTTTCTTAGGAGATAGCGTTAAAATACAATTGGCCATCGCATGGCCTAGATAATCTGCTTCTAAATCCCAGGCCGGATGGTCAGCCGGCAAATCTGTTGCCGATTTTACGCCCCATCTCGCTTTCATCGACGGACCGGATGCTAATCCTTCCAGGCAATCTTTATGAAACGGACAAACACCGGGAAAGGGATCTTTTACGCGGTCATGATTGACAAAAGTATGACCCATTTCCGGATGAATGAGTCCATGCATCATTTTTCCGGCTAACATGCCTCCGGCTCCGATTCCTGTGCCAATCGTCCAATACACCAAACTGTCGAGTCCTTGCCCATTTCCCCAACGAGACTCGCCTAAAGCGGCTCCATTGACATCCGTATCAAAACCGATGGGTAAATTAAACTTCTCTTTCACACTGCCAACGATATTGAAATGGCCCCAGCCCGGTTTGGGGGTCGTTGTAATATGGCCAAATTCATGCGATTTAGGATCAGGGTCGATGGGTCCAAAAGAAGCGATGCCAATCGCTGATAATTTGTACTTGGCGTCCATCCTCGCTAAAAAATCATTCACGCACGCCATTGTTTCTTTTGGCGTGGTCGTCGGAAAAGTTTCTCGCTCGATCACTTCACCTAAAGAATTGCCTGCCGCACAGACAAACTTCGTCCCGCCCGCTTCAATACCGGCAAAGATCTGTTTCTTTTTGTTGTTCATATATTCCTCATCGTTAAATCTGCTTTGTTGATCTTGGACAGGGAGAAGAAATGCTAACTTCAGCAACTGGAGAGGGAAGAATCTTTTGGCTTTCAAGCAGCTGTTTGATTTCTCGAACAATCGCCGTTAAACTGTTTTTGGCGTTTTTCCGAGGCTGTGTTGTAGTTTTGCTCGATGTATTGAGATTTTTTTTTTCATTTTCGTCGAAGCGCTTCATAAGCCCCCTCTGCATCTATTTTGTTACATAGGGGATATCAGGCACTTTTGCAAGATGAAAATACGACTATTCGCAAGATAATTTTGCGATCTCATTTTTTATTGAAGGATGGCAAATGTCGATTAACATTTGCTTGGAAGCCTTTTTAAGCACAAACCTCGTTAATAAGGCATCAACGATATCTTTTCGCCCTTTTTGGCAAGCGGATATGACCGCTCTTTTTTGATCACTATCCACATTAATGAATCCAATGGGAATCGTTTGAAGCAGGGTAGTTAGGGTTTCAATTCCGGTGCATTGATTTGTAATCGCTTCAACTAATAATGGAAGGGATTTGCTTTTTGCTTCCGGAGAAATATCTGCGGTTTTTACCAAATGGACGATCAATTTTAGGGAAAGCATGGAAAATCGGGATGTGGAAATGGCGATAGTTAAGGCGCTTCTATGTTCGGGTGTAAGAGTTTGCAATGCATTGTTTAATAATAATAAATCAATCAATGGTTCATTGCCGGTGGAGACTGCAAGACTAAATGCCATTTTGTTGATTTGAGGGATTTCAGAATATTTTTTTAATAATTCTATGAATATTGCAATTTTTTTCGTCGGTTCCAGTGGGGAGCTTATTATTATGTTGGTTAGTTCAATCAATGTTGCCGGATCGAAGTCGCTCAGAGATAGAAGCTGATGAAAAGCGTTTACATATCCTTGTTGAGCTGTGTAAATCAAGGAATCTTTTAAACTTTCGGCCGTTATTTCAGCAACGATTGGTTTTGATAACAGTACGTCGAAGATCTCTTCTGATGATTGGGACATCGTCGCGAATCTTAATGCGTCTATGAGGTGCTCTTTTTTGAGTTTGTTGTTAATGAGCAAGTTTTTTATGAGGTTGATTTCGTTATTTATAACAAAATGGGGTAATGCGATCGAGATTGCTCCCTCATCGATCTCTCTCGTTATCGGGATGGATAAAAATTCTGTTTTATTTGGTATGTCGTGACGAGTTAAGATTGCAAAAATTATATCGCTTCGCTGCCTTTTTGTGAGAACGTCTATTTTTAGACAGAGCTTATTAAATGTTTCCAAATCATTCGATGCGATGGCTGTTGACATCTCAATGAATATTTGGAGAGGGGTATGATGCCTGAGTTGCCATGCTTGAGTAACATGGTGAATTTTTAAACTGATCGCTTCTGAGTGTTTGACACCTTTGGCCGCGGCAAAAGCGGCGGCTCCCATGACCAATGGGGTGACGAGCCAGGATCTGCTTGTGAATATTGCCGTGGTTCCGGCAACGATCGCATATTTAAATTCGGCGTTATGATCCGTCCAGCATTTTTTTGTCCTAAGAACGCAGGCTTGAACACAGCGTGTTTGCTGTAAATATCCTGCGATTTTTGGCAGGCCATCATACGTTTTTTTCCAAACAAAGCCGGCAGTGCGTCTCCATATCGAGGGTTGGTTGATGGGGCTTGTCGTCATTTAGTGCCTTTTTGTGGATAAGTTTTCACAGCTCCTCGATTACAAAGGAGCCGTGAAAGTTTTCATTGTTTTATCTGGTAGCGGGTAGTCCTTCAATGGTTGGTCGAATCGAGATATGACAGATTTCAAGTAACTGAGTTTTAAATTGCCGGGTTATTGGAAACCCCTGCAATAGTATATCTAACATCGGCAGATGTCCATTGTTACACGCTGTTTGGATTGCTCTTTTTCGATCTGGATCCGCAATTATGGTGGGTGGTTGTAGAACCGCCCCTAAAGTTTCTAATTTTTCGCGTCCGTTACAAATAGCATCTGCTAATAATGGAAGCGATCTGCTTTTTGCATCATTTAAAATGTCTGGGTGTTTTAAAAAACTAACAATCACGTTTTGAATGAATGGTGAAGATGGACGATTTGTTGCATGGATAATTAAGGCGCTTAGTTGATCTGATGTGAGTTTTGGTCCTTTAGAAAGCAACCAATTGAGCATTTTAGTGTCGCTTGTGGAGATTGCAAATGCGCAAGAGTGTTCTTTCAGCAAAGCATTATCGGGGAATTTAACGGTAAATTCATAAATGAATTGAGCTTTTTTAGGATGGTCAGGAATTAATATGAGCTCTTTGAGCACATCTACTAAATTTACCCCAGAAAAATCAACAGCTTTTAGTATTGTTTGAAAAGCTTTTTCATACCCGTTCGCAGCCATATAGATCAATGCAAGTCTAAATTCCGCTCCTTTCGGCTCTAAAAGATTGATTCCTTGAGAAAGAAGTGCGTTTATCACCTCTTCTGGTGTACTAGGTATACAGGCGAACATTAGAGCAGCGAGTATCTGCTGTTTTGTAAGTATGTTATTACGTAATAAGATCCTAATGAGGTTAGGATTTTTTTGTTGAATTGCAAACCGTAATCCGGCAGTTATGGCATCATTGCTGAGCCTGCTATTTAGCAGAGAAGACAATAATTTCTCTTTTCCGGCTGTATTTGTTGGTGGTTTGGAGAATTCGAGGACAGCTGCGTTTCGTTCGTTTTCAGTAAGAAGATATGTATATCTCGTCAGAGTCAAAAGTTTTGCTACATCTTTAGCATCAAGGGCGGTACGGATCTCTGCATGTATTTGCTCATTTGTCGATCGGCAATAATGAATGATATCGCGTGATTTTTGGATTTTTGGAACAACAAACTCAGCGATTGCGGTGTGATGCTTGATCCCTTTGGTAACAGCAAAGGCCGCGGTTCCTGCGACCAATGGTGTGACGAGCCAAGAACCGGATGTGAATAATGCCGTTGAGCCGGCAACGATTGCATATTTAAATTCGCTATTATGATTCGTCCAGCATTGTATTGCCTTTGTTACACATGCTTGGCCACAGCGCGTTTGATATAAATATTTTGCCATTACAGGCGCTTTAGTACAAACAGTTTTGGTTGTTCGTACAGCCCAGCCGCAAGCGTCAGTTACATAGTGAGTCATTTTGTTCCTCTTTATTATTGATATTTTGGTTATGTATAACTAAACTATAGACTATTTTAGTTTCTTTTATTATAATTGTCAATTATTTATGATCTTTATTTTTATTTATAATTATTATTATTTAATTTTTTAGAGTCTACTGTGATTTATTAAAAATTTTATTAGACGAGAAGGAGAATGAAATGGAATTATACCGCTCGTGATTCAAAAATCGGTTCTGCCATTAACATAAAGCGTAATCATGAAATTCTTTGTTGATAGATTTTCACAGCTCCTCGATAAATGGGGAGCTGTGAATGTTCTCATTGTCTTATCTGGTAGCCTATAGCCTAGCGACAATATCTTGAATCGAGGGGTGGCAGACTCCAAGTAATTGAGTTTTAAAGGGGGAGCAGAATCCAAATAATTGAGTTTTAAATAGTCGATTTATTGAAGGAAATCTTGTCACTAGTAGACATAATAGGCTTGAATTCCCTTTCATACATGCTGTCTGAATCGCTTTTTTTAGATCTGACTCATCAATTCTGGTTTGTGGTTCTTCACGTAGAACTAACCGTAAATCTTCAAGCTCTAGGCGCTCGGTACTAATAGCATCTACTACCAATGGAAGCGATTTGCTTTTAGCATCATCCGTAATTCCTGGGTTTTTTAATAAATTAAAAATCTGATTTGTAATGAATTGTGAAGGTGTAAGGCTTGTTAAATTTATGATTAATTTACTTTGTTGTTCTGGTGTAAGTTTTGGCTCTAGCGTTTGCAACATATTTAACAGGGATTCGTTTTCTGTGCGGATTGCAAATAAGCAAGAGTAATCTCTGAGCATTCCGATATTTGGCATTTTTTCGTTTAATTTAGAAATGAATAGAGTCTTTTTATTATTTCTAATAGAAGTTGATATTTTATTAAACGTTACTAATCCAGTTTCTTTGGAAAAATTAACAGCGTCTAGTATTTTTATAAAAGCCAATTCATGGCCGTTATCTGCCATATGGAATAATGCATCTTTAAATTCCGCTGATTCAGGAGCTAAATGAGCGATTCCTTGCGAAAGAAGCTCGTTTATTACCTCTACTGACATCCCAGGTGTGCAGGCGGTCTTTAGGGCGGCGAGTAGCTGCGGTTTTGTAAGCCTGTTATTTAATAATAATGTTTTAATGAGGTTGGGTTTTTTTTGTTTAATCGCAAACTGTAATCCGACAGTTATTGCATCATTGTTGAGCGTGCAATTTAGCAAGGAAGACAATATCACTTCTTTTTCAGCTGTTAATAGTAATTTTGAGAGTTCGCTGACAGCTGCGCTGCGCTCTTCTTCTGTAAAGCGATCGATTCCTTGCGAAAGAAGCTCGTTTATTATCTCTGTTGACGTCCCGGGTGTGCAGGCGATCGTTAAGGCAGCGAGTCGCTGCGGATGTGTAAGTTCGTTATTTTTTAATAAGATCTTAATGAGGTCTGGTTTGTTTTGTTGAATCGCAAACTTTAATCCATCATTTATTGCAGCATTGTTGAGCCTGCCATTTAGCAGGGAAGACAATAACACTTCTTTTTCAACTGGTAATGGTAATTCTGAGAATGCAATGACAGCATTGCTTCGTTCTTCTTCAGAAAGAAGATGTATATATTTCGAAAGAGTTAAAAGTTTCGCGATGTCTTTAGCGGCAATGGCGGCAACGATCTCATTATGTATTTGTTCATTTGTCAACCGCCAATAGTGAATGAAATTTCGTGTTTTTTGAAAAACAAAATTGCTGACTGCTCTGTGTTGATTCTTGATTCCATTGGCAACGGCATCAACGGCTGCAGTGTGATTCTTGAATCCTTTGGTAACAGCAAAGGCCCCGCCTCCTGCGATCAGTGGCATGATGCCCCAACCGGATGTTAATAATGCCGTTGAGCCGGCAACGATTGCATATTTAAGTTCGCTATTATGATCCGTCCAGCATTGTGTTGCCTTGGTAGCACATGCTTGAGCGCAGCTTGTTATGTGTAAATATCCTGCGATATCAGTCCCTTTAGTACAAACAGAGCTATAAACATTTTTGGTTGTTTTTGCTGCCCAGCCGCAAACGTTAGTCACATAGTGAGTCATTTTGATCCTCTTTATTATTGATGATTTAATTTTTCATAACTAAGCTATATACGATTTTAGTTTCTTTTATTATTGTTGTCAATTTTTTACGATCTTTAAGTTTAATTATAATTAAGTCTTGTTTAAATGTTTTTAAAGTGTGCTGTGATCTACTAAAAATTTTATTAGACGATAAGAGGAATGAAATGTAAAATTTTTTTGATTTGCCGTTAACATCAAGGGAAATCATGAAATTGTTTGTTGATCGACGCTCCCTCGTTCACTATTGTGTATTGCTTTTTGGCTCCCTTTTCTTTTCTCTCGCCGCACGAATGGCTTCTGAGAAGTTCTATCCTCTGGCCTTTTTTTCATTTGTCTTGGCGGTTCTTTTTGCATGGATCGCTGTGGTGCGCGAGGTGAATGAAGCTGCAATTTACATGCCCGATTCGATGCGGCGTCCGGTTCATTGGATTTATGCGGAGACATTTGAGATTTTCGCATTGATCGTTCTTGGATTTTTGCGTGTCACTTCTCCATTTCGGAAAAGTCAGTCGATATCTTGTGCTTTTAATACACGGCCGATTCTCTTAGTGCATGGATATTTGAATGCGGGACATGTGTGGGATTTTCATAAAAAAATTCTGGCCAAAAAAGGCTTTGGACCCATTTATACGATCGATTTGGGACATCCTTTTCAATCCATTCGCTCGTATGCTTTGAAGGTACAGGAAAAGGCGCGGCAGATTGCAAAGGAAACGGGCTCTTCAGAGTTAAATATAATCGGCCATTCCATGGGTGGACTTGTGAGTTATTACTATGTTGCCAAACTTGCTCAGGCTTATAGCGTCCCGCAGCTCATCACGATCGGCTCTCCTTTACAGGGAACGCGTATTGCCAAAATCGGGTTTGGTCAATGCGCTCATGATATGCGGCCGGATTCTGAGTTGATTAAGGAGATGCATGTTGCTATTGAATCGTGCAACGATGTGAAATTTTATAATATCGCAACCCGTACGGATGTATTGGTGGTTCCTTATACGTCCGCATTTTTTAAGAGCGAATCGCAGCATCAACTCTGCTTCGACGATATCGGTCATGCCTCACTGCTCTTTTCTAAAAGAGTCTCTAATCAGCTTTGTGCATGGCTCAAAAATCCTTAGTTGCTTATTAACCAGCTTCTTAGCATTCGGGGATTGTGCGAAAAGAGCCATCCTGCTTTGATCAAGACAAATGGCTCAAAAAATTTTATACCTTGTCTTACTGCTTGGCGCAGCCCTTTTCGGGGTTGGCGTCGTCCTGTTTTTTCAACATCAGGTCTGTTTTGCGCAAACTCCTTATTACGGTCCCACATCACCGGTGGAAGGGGTGATCCCTGTGCAAATTCAGATTTTCGACGATCCCGAATTAGGGGGGGTGAAAATTGAAGAAGCCAGCTTTAACGGACAAACGATTCCTCTCAAACCCTCGGGTGTTCGAGGATTTCGCGGAGGGGGGAGTTTTAAGCAGGCTCCCGGTCGATATGATTTAATCTGGACCGTTTCGAGAGGAGGAAAGGATTGGCCTCGCACGGTTCAGCACAAGGAAAAAGTCTCCGTCAAACAAAATGATGTGTGGATTCAGGTTGCCATTCATGGAGAAAAAGTGACCGTGTTGTGAGACTGGTTTTTTGAAAAATTCATTATAAGAGTGTATGAGGTGATATGAAATATTATGCCATAGCCTTGATTTGTGCTTCTCTCGTTTCATTGCCGCTTGTCGCGCAAAAAGGAAATGGAGCGATGGATCAGATTCGGATTGTCGCTGTAAATGCGACTCCTGAGCCTGAAACGGTCGTCACTATCGTTCAGTTGCCTCATGATGGCTCTATTGTAAATGGGAACCCAGTCTGGGTGCAGCTTCGTGTGGATGGATTTGCTTTGGGAACCGATTCGCCCTTTGATCGAAGAAGTGAAATTGCCAATAGCAGCATGGGGCAAACAATCCACGTTGTGATTGATAATGAGCCATATTTTGCGATCAATGGTCCGAGTATCCAGCCGTTTAATGAAGAGGGTTTTTATTACAATCAGAGCTATAAATTTGAAGTTCCCACCAAACTAAAAGAGGGTTTGCACACAATTCGAGTTTTCCCTTCGCGCTCTTTTGGTGAAAGCCTTAAAGGTGAAAAAACCTATAACGCCACCTATTTTTTTGTGGGTAAAGAGACAAATGGCTCTCAGGCAAATGTTTTATCGCGGCCCTATCTAACTTATAACGAGCCAAGTGATCAGATGGGTCTGGTAGAAAACAAACCCGTTCTTCTTGATTTTTATATCGCCAATTGCGAGCTCTCGCCTGACGGATATAAAGTGAGGCTGACGATTGACGGCAAGATACAAAGAACGTTTGTCTCTTGGCGTCCATACTATATTTACGGTTTAAAGAAGGGCAAGCATACTCTGCGGCTGGAACTCCTCGATGAAAAAAACAAGGTGGTGACTGGACCTTACAACGATGTTCAGCAGACCATTGTTGTTCATTAAGGAATTTTGATCTGACAGGAGAAGTTAATTTTCCACTTAAGCATCGCCTCCAGTAACATTTGCTGAAGCTGAGAGCGCTTTTCCGTTTCATCGGTTCGATAAATATATCCGATCGTTGCAAATTCCTGGACATGAAGGAACGTGGATGTGAGATCGTAGGACGCGATCTTTAGCTTAGCCACAGCTGTTTGCACTTCTTCTTTAAAGGTTGGTGCAGCGGCTGCAATCATCGCAAAGAAGTATTTTCCCTCTGAAGCGACTTTCAAGCTAAAGCCTTTGAGGGAGAGATCTTCTCCTAGAGCTTCTAATAGAAGATTGAATAGTTTTTTTATTGTTTCTGGCGGATGAACTGTTTGCATGATGCCGGGTCTGAGAGAATAGAAAAAGTTTTCGAGCAGGATTTCATGATCAGATTCGGATGGGCCAATTATTTTTCTCAATTGCTCCAGAGCTTCATCTTGTTTATGGATCATTCCACCGTTGTAATCGCGAAATTCACCGAGAAGTTGGCGCAGCTCTGCACCTACTTTTTGGCGAGCCCGCTTCAAATCGAGCGAATAATCCTTGCGGAAGAACGACGACTTGTCGAGGATAACACGGAAAATAACGGCTTCTTTTGAATATCGGCGCTTTAATGAACCGGCCGATCGAACTTCATCAACGGCGATGCGCAGTCCCGATTCTGTATTTTTGAGCAGATCTTTGAAGGGCAAATCGTTCTCTCGAAGAAGGCGTACTAAAACGATCAAAAATGAAATTTCCGAATCAGTCTGTTTTTCATAGTGAATTGTCAGGTGGGGCAAGTCACGCAGAAACTTAATCTGCTTGCTCAATAACACGATATTGCGGAGCACCTCTTCTTCGTTGCGAGGCATAAAAATGGGGTGGACGACATTTTCTACTTGCCGCTTTAACAAGGTGGGAAGCTCTTGCTGCAACAGACGGATTTCAGCAAGGTTAAATGGTTGCTGGTCAGGTTTTTGAATCTCTAAATAAAATATTCTGATTTTTTCTTCGCGCCGATCGACGATAAAGGAATCTCCCACGGCAATTGCTTGAGGCAGGCAGCTTTGAATCGCTCCCATGAGATGTTTTTTGTCAAAACGCTCTGTTTCTCTTAATAGATTCATTCCGGTTAAAATAGCGACCACAGGATCTGACCCTGTCAGCTGTGCTTTCATGATTTTGAAGCTTAAATGCCGTTTATTCGGTGTTGTCTTCACAGCCATTAGAAGCGATCTTTTGAATAGATAATGGAAGGCGATGACGCGGCTGATATGGCGAGGATCGCGAATGGTTGCAAAATGGTTGCTGAAATGAGTCGTAAAAGCAGTCATCTCATTGAAAATATTTCGATCAAAGTCTTGCGGACGGCTATTTACGAGATTGGCGATCGTTTTTTTTACTCGCTCAACTTTTTCATCTTCAGAGAGATTTAATAAAAACTGATGCATCTGGTCGTAGACAGTTCGATCCGTTTTCAAATTGGTGGAAACTAATGAAAAGAGGTTTTCCTGAATGATCGAGTTGCGTTGTTCATGGCTCAGACTCTTCATCGAGGAGATGTATCGGGCATGATAGACTGCTAGAATGCTGAGACGAACTTCTTCAATGATGTGGGGAATATTGCTCAGAGCTGTGCAGAGGTCGCCGGGATGAGAGAATCGAAAAAATTCCTGGCGAAAATAATAGCGTTTTTCGGGCCGCAGTTTGAACTTGAAGTCGATACTGAGCGTGCCCTCGGAATCAAGATATTTACTTGGGACGAGCCAATGGCTAAAAGTTTCGCTTACAAATCGGTCGGAGCCTTGGGTAAATTCGGATGGACACAAAATTTTGATAATTATTCCACCCATTCCATCGGCGAATGTACTGTAATCCAGAATGGGAACATGCCGGCTGAATCGATAAAAAGCAGCGTTAATTGTTTCGTCGCTAACATCGCCGCTGAGCTCAAGCCAGTATGATTCGGGAATCATTTTGTCGATCATCGATTGTGCTGCGGCTAAATATTTCTCGAACGATGAATCATTTGGAGAAGAAAATGCCGGCTGAATGTTGAAAGGGCTTGTGAAAATCGGTGTATCTACCGGTTCAGCGTATTCAGTGCTCATGTCGACCTAAACTCATAACCTATTTGAAAGCGAGTTACCTTAGCAGGGGAGAGGATTCTGTAAAAGAAATTTTTATCTCATGTTAAGAATTAATGTAGGTGTTGTTGGCGATTTCTTATTCGCGGCTAATCCAGCAGCGTTCGAATAAGGTTCCTCCACTGGATGTCGAGTGCAGGTTTTTTACCCAGGGCTGGGTAATGCTCGAATTGGTCCAATGATAGATAGGCGCCAAAGGCATTTCGTTGATGAGAATCTGTTCAGCCGTTTCGATCAAATCGAGGCGATCCAATGGATCGATATTATGAATGGCCGCCTCGACGCAATTGCTAAAAGAGCTATTGAACCACCCGGGCAGGTTTTTCTGGTTGGCGAGGTCTTGAAAACGTTCTAAAATGTTGGTCGGATCGCTATATTGAGCAATCCAAAAATGCAGAGCCATTTGATAGTCATGGCGTTGCAGGCGGTCTCGAAGAATATTCGTCTCGCATTGATTTAATTCGATATCTAGATCAAGAGTGTCTTTCCATTGACGTTGAATCGCCTGTGCGATTTGCCGGTTGATTTGAGTGCATCGGAAGGAAAGAATTAGGCCGTTGAGCTGCTCTTTTCTAACTCCGAGTTCCTTAATGGCTTTTTCTAAATGAAGCCGTGCACGTTCGGAATCAAAGGATTGATAGAGAATTTTGTTTCGAAATCCCATCATAGCGGGTGGGATGCAGCGCGTAGCCGGAGTTTCTCCCATTTGAGTAATTTGCTCGATGATTTCCTTGCGGTTAATCGCCAAAGAAAAAGCGCGGCGCAGGTTCTTATTGCTCAAATAGGGGTGCTGATTTTGAAAAGTACAAAAAGTTGTGGCAGCCATGGGGATATTTTTTATGCAGTAGCGTTCTGATATCCATTGAATTGAATCGGACGGAATAGGGGATATGGATCCGCCGATCCAATCCAATTCTTCTTGTTCGAATAATTTCCAGGCCGTCGTCTCATTGCTAATGATGGAAATCTGAATTTCACCCAGCTTAACTTGAGTCGGATTCCAATATTTCTCGTTTTTCTTGAGGATAATTTCTGCATTGGGAGTGATGCTGCTGATCAGAAAGGGGCCATTGCAAACGAATGATTTCATTCCCTTAAAGCGCTCGAATTGATGATCGGCATTCGGAGGGTTGGGTAGAAATGAGGGGAAGGCTGTTAGCGACAGGAAGTAGGGCGTAGGTCTTTCTAATGTGACTTTAAGGGTGTGCTCATCGAGCGCCTGAATGCCGATTTGATCGGCGCCGACCTGTCCCATGCGAGCGTTTTTAGCATTTTGAATACTATAAAAAAGGTATGGGCAAACGGATGGAAACTCAGGATCGAGAATCTGTTTCCATGAGCGTTCGAAATCATAAGCCGTGATCGGAGTTCCGTCGCTCCACAGAGAATGGCGTAGATAAAAAGTATATGTTTTTTGATCGGGTGAAATCTCCACTCGTTTGGCGAGAGCCAATTCTACCGATCCGTCCGGCAATGAGCGGCTAAGTCCATCGAAAACCATGCAAATGAGTGTGGATGAAAGGAAGTCCCCGCTTTTTCGAGGGTCTGCTGTCGGTGGGAACGAGTTGAAAGAGATTCTTAACCGTCCAAGATCGTTTGGTGATTGCTGATCGGAACATCCCGTGAATAAAGTGATAAGAATGAGCCAAATAAAAGATGTTTTTGCGACCCAAAACATTTTGATTTTTTTCGGATTTTGATTTTTCATACGATTTGCAGTAGAGATATTAAACTCGACTTTGTGCATTTTTTGATAGCACGGCTTGCAAGGGATCGTAAAAAATGTACAAAGTTGAGATGACGTTCGTGAAGGTTGTTATCAAATATAAATATGATATCTTGGTATTCAAGTGGGATTTGTTGTGCAAATATCCACCACAGAGGAAGGGTATGGTTCAATTTAACCATGTGGTGTACTCATTAGACCGCATGAAAATATAAATCTTTCTCTGTGGTTTCTATCTCTGTGGTGCTATTTTTGCAACAATGCCCTTCGAGAGACCGTTGCCTTTAATCTCGACTTATGGGGTGCTATGAACTATTTGAAGTCATTATTTTTTAATTTTCTAACTGTTTTTTTTGCTAATTATCTTCTGCCGGGAATTGATGTGATTCATCAGACGAAATTACCTCTCATTGGCGGAGACTTATTGTTTGCAATTGTGATTGGATTTTTAAATTCAATAATTTATCCGGTCTTAAAAGTTCTCGATCAGAAAATCAACATTGGCCGGATTGCGCTGACTGCAGGCTCAATTGCTTTTGGAGCTTATACGATATTGAAATTTGCTCCACTGGGAATTGAAATTAAGAGTGTTGAGGGTTATCTTTTAGCTGCTATTGCGGTAGCTTCCGGAGGTTTTTTGACAAACTTTTTTGAAATGAGGCGATCGTTAAAATATCCTAAACCCCCTGAAATGCCGCGAATGTCTTAATAATAGGGTGTCTTCAGTCTGGGAATCGCTCCGATAAGGCCCATTGCGAAGCAGATGGACGCAAGAAAATAAAATAGGCCGTTTGATCCGATCCAATTCATAAAGAGAGGCGCTAAAAGTGGTCCTGCGATCGCTCCGATTCCATATGCGAGCACGAATCCGCCGGTTGCCGCTACGAGTTTTTCTTTTTGAACCCCTTCACAGGTGAAGGCCATACTCAAAGGATAGAGTACAAACGAAAAGGCGCCGAAAAGCCATAATAATGCGAGTTTCATTGGCCATGAAGCTCCATCGAAGGCACCGACCAGTCCGCTAAATAGAGCGGCGGCAAAACAGGCAAATACCAGAACGCCTCGCCGACCGGAAAGATCCGCCCATTTGCCCAAGGGCCATTGAAGAGATAGACCTCCGAATATGATCACGGACATTAAAGTCGCAATATCCGTGATAGACAATCCTGATGTTTGTCCATAGACGGGACCTAATCCATAGATACTCGCAAGTACCATCCCCGAAATGGTTCCCCCGATTAAGCCTTGCGGCGATGTGTTAAAAACTTCCCGAAGAGAAAAGTGTTTACCATGCTCATAGGCCGGAATGGATATGTTAGAGATAACAAGGGGGAGTATGGCCAAAGAAGAAAGAGAGCTGGCAATACAGAAGGGGAGTAATGAATAAGGGTCGGCAATATTCAAAAGCAATTGTCCGAGCGATAAAGCGCCATAAAGGACAAAAAGGTAGAGCGAAAGAGATTGGCTGCGCGTAGTAGGGTTGCTCAATAATAAAAATAAGCTTTCGATCACGACAAACAAAGCTCC
>Ga0247841_10007283_pt1 | contig 16512 bp, 21 predicted proteins | sample LaCruzMarch2015__2_FD_192410 | JGI IMG/M metagenome (GOLD analysis project Ga0247841, IMG submission 192410) | Freshwater microbial communities from meromictic Lake La Cruz, Castile-La Mancha, Spain - LaCruzMarch2015_18m | ecosystem: Environmental > Aquatic > Freshwater > Lake | place: Spain... | reverse complement strand
TAACTGCATATTGCAAAATTACCGCTTTTCCTCTTTGCGGCATAATTGCTGAATATCTTATTTTTATTTGAAGAGGTCAGGAGTTCTGATATTTGGGTGTTGCAAAATTTTTATTATGTACATCCGTCCGCTCAAGAATCGCTCTGGAAGTATTAGTATTCAGGTAATTAGCAAGGCCAGAGGCAAGTATAAAGTGGTAAAAACCGTAGGTTGCGCCACTACACAGCACGAAATCGAAAAGCTAACTTTACTGGCAAAGCAACAAATAGAAGAACTCGGTCAGCAAACCATGCTTTTCCTTTCTTAAAATGATGAATTGGTTGATCAGGTTAAAACAATGGATTTTGTCATTAGAGAAGCGAAATGGAACATTTAATGAAACAATAAAAGGTGAATCCCGACTGATTGTTGGTTATTCCGGGAATAGAGCAAAGAAAGACAAGCACAACAGAGATAAGGGAGTAAGACGCTTACTGAAGGCATATAAAAGCGGAAATATTACCAAAGAAAACATAAACAAACCTGGTTACAATAAATTCTTAGACATATCAGATAATGTGAAAGTTATCATAAATCAGCAAAAGATAAGCGATGACGAAAATTGGGATGGACTGAAGGGATACATAACCAACACTTCGCTTCCGGCAAAAGAAGTTTACGAGCAATATAATGGCTTGTGGGTTATTGAAAAAGCTTTTGGGTAACAAAAGGAACAATTGAAATACGTCCCATGTTTCACTTTACTCCCCGAAGGATAGAAGCACACGTTTGTATCTGTTTTGTAGCGTATAAAATGTTTAAAAAGCTTGAGAGGGTGTTAAAGCTGACGAACATCAATTTGAGTTTTGATAAAGTTCTGAATATAGCCAAAACCATAAACACTATTAAAGTCAAACTTCCCACAAGTGAAACAAATCTAACTAAAACAATGCTCCTAACCCCAAGATATAAATCAATCGCGGTATTGTTCAATGAAGATTTCTGGAAAAATCTATAGGGTGTCCCAGTGTCGAAGTCAGGAAATTACCAACGCAACCATTACTGTTAACAACGGATACAAGATGGTTCCATCTCCTTTATTCCATTCACCAAAAGTGGTGAACAACGAAAATATTAGAATGGAGATTAATAGAGGTAATAAGGATTTATCTGACTTCAGAATATTATTGGCCTTTAAGAAAAATGCGGGGTTACATCCACACTTATCATTTTAATGCTTTAATAGCTTGTTTGGCTACATCGTTCTCAGGGTCAATATCTAGGACTTGTTGCCAGTAATTGAAGGATAGAGTCTTTAGTTGTTCTTTAAGCGCTTCATCTTTGGCAGTTTTAGCGGCATCAAATTGCAGGTAGGTAAAATATCCCATATATCTGTACCCTTCAATCAGGTCGCTTTTATACTTCACTTTGTCCGGTTTTTGTTCGAGTATCGAAAGTGCCTTTTCATAATCAGGTTTTGCAAGTCCCTGCAGCGTTTCAGGATCAAGTGCGGCTGCTACACGGGCGTGCCATAAATATCCGAGGTACGAATTTGGCGACATTTCTATAACTTTTACAAATGCTGTATCAGCGCCCTGCAGATAAACCGGACGGGAAAGCGAATCAGAGGTCGAAGCCACATCATTGGCTATCATATACAGGGCTTTCCCGAGTTTGAAATAGATAGCGGAGGCAACGTCTCCCCTTTTTGAAGCAATGAAATTTTCATAACATTCAATTGCCATTAGCTGATTTTTTTGTTTCTCGTATATCTTGGCTATATCCTCAAACAGGTTATCCTTTGTTGAATCCATTTCAATGGCTTTTCTCAGAAAAATTATTGAAAGAGAATCATTACCCATACGCGAATAGAGTTTACCGGTATACTCGTAGTCATCGGGAATAATTTTATTGGTATCTGTTTCGGCACGAACCTCGAAAAACTTTTTCATGGCTTCGAGGCCTTCCTGATTTTTATCCAATTCATAAGAGGTATATCCTTGAAGGCGCAACATCACCGCATTTGATGGTTCTTTAGCTAAAAATGGGGTAATCAGTTCATTTGCTTTAGCATATTCCTTGTTGAAATATAAAATTGTAATATACCTTGACACATCCTTGTCAACGAATTCAGATAGAGCGATATAACGCCCATATAACAGGCTTGCTTTCTCATATTTGCCGAGCGAATAGGCTAATTCTCCGTTAATTCTGAGTGCAGGAATATAATTTGAATCTTTTGAAATAACTTTATCAAGATATTTTTCAGCTTCGCTATAGTTTTGACCCAAAATATATAAACCTGCTTGTCCCGTGAGGGCTTCTGCATTGTCCGAACTGTAATATAGAGCTTGTTCATATCGCCCTGCTGCCAGACCTAAAAATTGCTTTTTCGGGAATTGCTCACTAAGCTGACGGTAAATATTTCCTGCAATGACATAGGGTCTGGGATTTTTACGGTCAATTCCGGTAGCAACATCGAGTACTGACATCCAATCGGTAATATCACCAGCCTGATACCTCAACAAGGCTATTTCGGTAAGCGCATAAATATCTTTGGAGGATGTTGCTGCTTTTTTTGCTTTCTCCAGCGTAATGAGTGCCTGAGTTTTATTACCCCATAATACTTCGTTAACGGCCTGAGCTATAATAGTTAAGGAACTTTTTGAATCGGCGATCGCTATATTTGAAAAGCACATGTTTGCCGAATCAGAATTTCGCTCAGATGAATATATCTTTCCTAAAAAATACCAATCAGATGCAGAATTCCTCACCTTCAGGTTGGCAAGAAAAGCTGTTTTTGCCTTTGCATATTGCTTCATTTCGAGCAACTTCATTGCATCGGCCAGTGGCTGGGCCAGCAGATTACTTGCGATTAATACAAAGGAAGCCGCGAATATAAATTTATTGAACTTCATCTTTCTAACATTTAGTAGTTATTTGGAATCTAATGAACATTTTCAATCTAACATATTATTTATCAGGCGAGGTTATTCGTCTTTGATTTCAATAATCCTGACAGGCTGAGTGTAAGGAAGTATTCCTGTTTTCTGGATAATCCTCTGCCCTTTATCGCTTGAGACGAATGACACAAATCCTGTACCAAGTCCTGCTCTGGGTTCGGTGAGTATCATATAAACGAACCTTGTTAATGGGTAATTGCCGGTAGCCACATAAGCCTGAAAAGGCTGATAAGAGTTCTGTGGAGTTGCAACCTCTGAAGACGAAATACCAGCAACTTTGATATTTTTCAGGAATGAAAGGCATTTCGGATCGCGGCTGTCGCTTATCCAGCTTACGCCGATTAATCCGATGGCATTGGGGTTATTTGAAACGAAATCAACCACATCCAGATTATACGACATGGCAGATAACTGTTTGCTCAGGTTTCCGCTTTTCGTGAGCGAATCAACCACAAACCTTACCGTGCTCGAGTTTGGGTTATCGAACACTACTTTGGTTTTTCCTAATTTTGAACGAGGATTCATTTGCTTCCAGTCGGTGATATCTCCTAACATTATTTTTCGCAATTGGCTGATAGAGAATAAGGTATCGGGATTTGCAGGGTTTACAATTACCGCGATGCCATCGACTGCAACGGGTACTATCCGTGGAAAGAACTTCTTGCTATGAAAGTAATCTATTTCTTTCGCACTCAATGACCTTGAGATAATGGCAAGCCTTACACTGTCCTTAAATAACAAATTCAATGCGCTGACTTCCGGGATGTATTCTGGTTTGATTTCCGCATATTTGTACATTGCATGAAAAACAGGAAGCACAGCCTCGATAATCGGGCGGAAGGTTTCGTCAACAGCAATGGATACTTTTCCGGTTGTAGGCGTATCAGTATAATTGTCACCTTTCGGTTTATTTGAACAACCGGAAAAAAGAAGGGCAAATCCAAAGAAAATGTGAGGTACAGAAATTTTCATAACAATATTTTTCGCCTTCATTATCAACATCTTAGGCAGACTCTGTTTTTCGCAAAAGCCGGTATACCCTGAAAACAGCGTACAATATCAGTAATCCACCTAAACTGATGGATTGGGTTCTGGAAAATGTACTCCATCCTTTTATTGCAATATAAAATCCCAAACAGATGTACAGGCCAACCATCAGATAGTTGAACAGGAGTTTCAATTGGTTAGCAAGCTTCTTTTGGGAATCTGGATGAGGGGGAAAGTCCATTAAATTAGTTGTTTATGCTGAATTTCAGCGGAAGCTGGAACTGGACAGGCACGGCCTTGCCGTTTTGCCTTCCGGGTATCCAGGGAGGCATAGCCATCACAACCCTCACAGCTTCCTCGTCGCAACCGCCCCCAATGCCGCGCAATATCTTCACATCTGAAATTTGCCCGGTTCTGCTAATGACGAAAGTGAGGTAAACCGTTCCCTGAATGCCTCCCTCTTTTGCGAGCATCGGATATTTGATGTTCTGGGACAGGTATTTTATTCTTGCCTCATCGCCCCCGGGGAATTCAGGCATTTGTTCAACAATGGTAAAAGGCTTGTCAAGGTTTTCTTCTACCACCTTGGTCTGTTGCTGTTGCAAATCGGCAAGATCAATGGCATTTTCATCATCGCTGTTCCCCTGTACATCTGCTATCGAAACCGATAATTTGGATTCGGTAATTTCTTCCTGGGTTTTCATTATTTCCTCGTCTTTCACTTCTGTATCATCTTTAATGACAGGAGGTGTGAATTTGATCGTGCTTTTAATCTTTTGGGGTGGTTCCTGTTCAATTTTTGGTTGAACCACATCTTTGGGCTTGTTTTTCTCAAGGTCAATGTTGGCTAGATTGGTTACTTCCACATTTTTTTCCCTGTTGGCCGGAATAATGCTTTTTATGAGTCCGGGAAGTGTGAATACTGCAAGAAAGAAGACAAGCGTAACGATGATTGCCGTGCGGTGCCTATTGGAAGAAAATTTTCGTAACACATAAGCGCCATATTCCTGAGGTCTGCCCTCAAAAACGATGTCGCACCACTCCTCAGAAAATATATTTATTTTTTGCATTGATCTTTAAGTTTGTTGAATGATTTCGGAGTGCAATGCTTAGATATTTTTTTCCTTAATAAGCTGCAGATCAGGCTCGTCAATATCAACTATGGCGTAACGGCTAATGCTGCAAATATTCATTTCGTCGAGCGCGTCAACCAGGTTTTTATAATTGGCTTCATCTGTTACCATAATCCTTACTACTGGAGCGTTTTTATTTGCCTTGATCTCCCCGAGCCTTTTCTGGAATATTTCATCTTCCATCCTGATTTTTGCCTTTTCAGCTTTGAGGTCTTCTACCTGTTTGGCCACATCAAAATTCTTTTCCAGAAGGATCTTACGCAACCCATAGGTCGCATAATTGGTTTCAAGTAGCTGTGCACCTTCAGTCTTGCCAAAATAATAAAATACTTTATCGTTTTTACCCAATATGAGTGTGACGGCCTGTGAGGCTTTTGCAACGGTTTTATCCTCTTCTTCAACTTTTTTGTTCGATGGCATGGTGATTTCCATCGTTTGTGGCTTTATGAGGGAGGTTGCCAGCATAAAGAAGGTTATGAGGAGGAAACCTAGGTCCACCATAGGGGTAAAGTCAATGCGGGTGGACATTTTTTTTGACCTTTTTTTGCCACCTTTCTTGTGCGATCCTGAATCTTGACTTACTTCTGCCATTTTTCCGGGGTTTAGTATTGTTAATTATTGACCAGGGGCTGTTTCGAGCTTTGTGATGAGGTTATACCTGTTTTCGTCAAGTTCCTGCAGGCTTTTCATTACCTTCTTGATGATGGCGTATGGGGTTTTTTGGTCAGCCTTGATGGCAATGCGCAGTTCAGGGTTTACTTCCCTGGCAAATTTCACCCATTTCTTGAACTGGTTATCGGTAGTATCGGCCGGTATTCCAAAATTATTTTGCGGCAGGTCGCGGATCTCGGGCGAAAGATTGAGAAAAGCTTTCATGGCCTGCATTGGGTTGCCATATAAATCGAGCAGCGTGTAACGTTTCACTTCTTCCTGGGTGAGATTCACCTTGTAGGTAGCGGCCATCTTCTCGATGAGTTGCTGACGTCTGTCCTGCCCATCAATACCAAAATAAACTTTTCCTGTCGGGTCAACCAATATGGTCATCACGTTGGTTTCAGGAATTTTGATTTCGGAGATAGAGGAAGGTGTAGTTACCAGTACCGGTTCTTTCTTGGTGAAATTTGATGTCAGCATAAAGAATGTTAGCAGCAGGAATGCTACGTCGCACATGGCTGTCATGTCTACCCAGGTACTTTTTCTTTTGATTTTTACTTTTGGCATTTCAGTACCTTTTAGTAATCATAAACACCTTAGGAATGGTTGGTTGCATACGATTGTACAAGGCTGAAGCCTGCTTCATCTATACTATAAGTAAGCTTGTCGATACGGGTAGTGAAAGTATTGTAGAAAATAAGTGCCAAAGCTGCTGTACCTATACCAAAGGCAGTATTAACAAGTGCTTCGGAAATCCCCTGAGCCAAGGCTACCGAGTCGGGTGCTCCAGCATTGGCCAATGCCCCAAAGGCACGGATCATACCGAGAACGGTGCCGAGAAGTCCCATCAGAGTGCCAAGCGAAGTGATGGTAGCCAGGATACCCAGGTTCTGTTCGAGGGCTGGCAGTTCAAGCGAGGTAGCTTCTTCTACTTCTTTCTGAAGGGCGGTAAGTTTCTGGTCTTTTAACAAAGTTTTATCGTTTTCCAGTTGTTTGTATTTTACCAATACCGAACGTACCACATTGGCCACTGATCCTTTTTGCTGGTCACAAACTACCATGGCACCTTCCACATCGTTCTTCTCAAGCAATTCTTTGACATCCTGCACAAATTCCGTAACATCTCCTTTTCCGGTACCCTTGCTGATGGCTATGATGCGTTCGACAATGAAAGTGAATACGATAAGCAGCAGAGTCATCAGGATTGGGACAATGATTCCCCCTTTATAGATAATTCCATAATAATTGCCTGGCAGTGCTGAGTTGTCATGGTTATTGCCCTGAAAATTCTCGGGATTACCCATAATGAATTGGAAAACAATAATGGCAACAATCAGAGCAATAGGGATAACGAGTGCGGTAAAACCAAGTTTAAACCCACGTTTTTTTGATTTACGGCTTTTTTTCATAATTATGTGATTTATTGAAAATTGCTAATGATTTTATATGTATTTATTTCTATTATTTACTTTGTTTATAAATCCCTTATCTCCTCCTGTTCAGTTTACTGCAAACTTCTTTTGCCTTCCTTTTAGTATTTGAAAAAGCAAAGACCAAAATCCCCATAATTAACGAACAGCATTGGATATAAATTGCATAGTCATCTGAAAATTTTGTAATTGCTAATCGGTAAAAATACAATAAACTGATGAAATACTTTGTGGGGTTTTATAGCAGGCGGATACTCTTTTTGAAGGTTACAAAGTTAATTAAAAATTTTATAAACTATAAAAAAACTATCGGTAAAATATAGGTCGTTCCGTATTTAACAATTTTTAGAAATTAATGCCCTGCGAATTGGTTAGGAGAAAAGCAACAGACGATGTTCCTGGTATTTCTTTACAAGTTCTGCAATAAAATTGGTGCAATCTTTGTTTTGAATACCGAGGATGCCTGTGAGGCATTAAACAGCCAAGATTGGAAAACCAGCAAATGGAAATTATTTTTTGTCGGATCACGCCCAATATCCTGCTTTTGGCAGCCATGCTCAGAACTTTTGAAAAGAGGCCGTAACAGATGAAAAAACACACCCCCACCCTTGATGACATTGTTTTCGAGCACCGGAACAAGGAATATGGGTGTTACGATCTACGATACAATTTTCAGCGCAGGCTCAGGTTTAGTTTCTTATTGGTGTTGGCAATTTTTATTTTTATCACGACTTCGATTTATTTTTGGAAGATCAACCCAATAGATCGAAAATATAAAGATCTTGACAATAGTCTTTATTATACTATCCCATACGATCCGGATTTCGTGTTCGAGATGATTCAACTTCCCGATAATCAACAAACAAAACTGACTCCTCCGAAATTGGTAGAAGACCCGAATTGTTCAGAACAACAGGTAAAAAGAGAAGTTTATAAAGTAACAGAAGTACCCAAGGCAAAGAATAAACTTGTCCTTCCGGTGACGGATACTTCGCTTGACAAATTGGCAGACGATCTTTTACGGAGGCATAAAAATAATATCGAAAAGGGGAAATCCGCTTTAAAAGATTCCATCACAATGGTGCTTGAAAAAGCCCCTCAGTTTCCTGGGGGATATGCTGCTATTCAGTCTTATTTGAATAAGAATCAAAATTATCCGGTAGATGCACTTTCGAAAGGCATACAGGGAAGAACGATAGTAAGTTTCATTGTCAATGAATCCGGAATTATTGAAAATGCCAAAATTGTGAGTGGGATATATCCTGAACTTGATTGGGAAGCCTTACGGTTGGTATCTGCAATGCCCCGCTGGCAACCTGCTTATTATAAAGGCCGGCCTGTAAGTTGTAAGTTGATTATACCTATTGACTTTGGTATCAGGTGATTTTCAGCATTAGGTTCGGCAGTCGGTTTTGTTTTTCAAAAGCTTGGGAATGATTGGTTACGCCATCAGGTTGCCTGATTATTCTGGTTATTTATTTTGCTGTGGAACCTGCTGTACGAAAAATAAATACAAATCCCAATCGCCATCCAGATGATCAACCGCAGCCAGGCATCGCCCGGAAGGGTGGCCATAACACCTAACGATGATAGAACTCCCAGAATTGGTACTACAGGAAAGAAAGGTGTTTTGAAAGGTCGTTTCAGTTCAGGCCTTTTATAACGCAATATCAATATCCCGCCGCACACAAGTACAAAGGCCAGCAATTTACCAATTGAAACCAGTTCTCCCGGGATTCGTATCGGAAAAAGCCCTGAAACTACCATTGCCACACAACCAGTAACGATAGTAGTAATAAAAGGTGTTTTGAATTTTGGATGAACCTTTCCGAACGATTTCGGGAGAAGCCCGTCGCGTGACATGGAAAAGAAAATGCGGGGCTGCCCCATCATCAAGACAAGGATTACTGAACTTAATCCGGCAATAGCTCCTATTTTAATAGGCATCTGCAGCCATGCCATACCCTCACCAGCGGTATTTACTGCAACAGCCACCGAGGCCGGATCGTTCAGGTTTTTAAATGGCACAATCCCTGTCATCACAAATCCGACCAGGATATAAAGTATTGTACAAATGGCAAGCGACCCCAAAATTGCCCAAGGCATATCTTTCTGCGGGTTCTTCGCTTCCTGCGCGGCAGTGGAAACTGCATCAAAACCTATATAAGCGAAAAAGATCACCCCGGCAGCACGGAAAATCCCACTCCATCCATAATGACCGAATTGACCTGTGTTTTCAGGGATAAAAGGCGTAAGGTTTTCAGGCACGATGTAATTCATCCCAAAACCAATGAATAGCAAAATCACGATAACTTTAATTACAACAATCAGGTTGTTGAAATTGGCTGATTCCTTAATGCCAATAACGAGTAAGGTCGTTACGACAGCAACTATAAAAATAGCTGGAAAATTGATGATTGCTCCGGTTGTGGCCCATACTCCGGTTGCGGAATCGAAGGAGAACGGAGCATTCGAAAGTGAAGTTGGAATGATTATACAAAATCTTTAAAGAAACTTACAATATATCCTGATCAGCCTACTGCAACGGTTGATGCACCAAACAGATATTCCAGGATTAGGTCACATCCTATAATCCATGCAATGAATTCACCCAACGTTGCATATGCGTATGTATAAGCGCTTCATGAAATCGGTATCACAGACGCAAACTCGGCATAACACAACCCTGCGAAACCACAGGCGATTGCCGCCACAATAAAGGAAATGACCACCGCGGGTCCGGCATAACGGGTTGATGCCTGCCCGGTAAGGACGAAAATACCAGCACCGATAATTGCACCGATGCCCAGAGAAGTGAGGTTCCACCTGCTGAGGGTACGCTTCAGGGAATTATTCTCATCGCTTGTATCAGCGAGAAGTGTACTGATTGATTTTGTACAGAAAAGTTTAGTAATCATCATAAAATAAAATTTCACCAATTTTAATAACATTTTTATGATTCGAATAAATTTATCATTATTGTCCGGTAAAAGTATAAAATTGTTTTCCACATTTCTAACTGACTGATAATTAGTGCCAATCATTTTTAAAAGTATATTTTTCAAAAGTAAGCCCCCTCAAAAAGCGTTGGTTGCTTCAACTCTTGGAGCGTTTTTTGCCAGTCTTTATCCGGATTTTCCAAGAAATGTAGCAGGTGGATGTAATTGAATAAGTGGATTTTGCAAAAACTTACCAGATTTGAAAACGCCCAAGTTCTTTTTAGCTTCTTTTGTATTACAGTCATCAACAGATTGGCTATCAGTGTGCAATAGATTTGGATTTTTATAGCATTTTCATTGTCGCCCAGAAAATATTTCAACGGGAAGTTCTGCTTCAGTTGCTTAAAAAGCAGTTCTATTTGCCAACGAAGTTTATAAATAGCGGCAACCAGGTCAGCCCGCATTTCAAATAGGTTGGTTAGGAATTCGAATTCCCGTTTCAGTACTCTGTCATAGAACCGTATTTTTCGCAACTTAAGTTTGCTTGTGTTGTCGCCATCTTTAACTGTTAGTGTAATGATTTCATCTTCCTTCACGCCTGAGTGTATATGTTCTTCAATCGTCTGTTTTTCGACTGATTCAAATACTGCATTGTCTTTTATGCGGGTAACAAATCCGGTATCATTGTTACAAAATCGCTGGAAAGCCTTGTAATCATTGTATCCCTTATCGAACACATAGATTGTGTTGGAATCCATTTTAAGTTTGTTCAGCAGGACATGGTCATTAGTGGCAGAATGTGTAAACCATACCATTTTGGGAACAGTTTCGTCAACATTGATTACCGTATGTACTTTAATGCCCCCTTTGCGCTTCCCGTTTTTGGGCTTTCGGCCAACGCATTTTAAAAGATCCTTAAACAGACTGATGGTAGTGCTATCAAATATCTCTATCTGCTTGTTTATTACATCTTTAATCCGGCTGTCCGAGATAAGATGTCCGTATCTCAAAAGCAGCTTGTTGTAGATAATGCCGAAAACATCTGCCTTTCGTCGTTCATTAGCATCGCTAAGGGTGCTTCTCTTTGGTATCTGATCCAACTGAAAATGCTTTGTTTTACCCGATAGACCAAGCATTGCACCGGATACCTCACGCAATGAGGTGCATTTTGCAAAAGCGCAAAAAAGCATACTGATAAGATGATCCTTGGTTTTGAACTTCTTCACGTAATGATCTGCTTTGCACTCTCGGGCAGCATTGGATATGATTGTTGGGTCTATTAATGAAATCAGCTGTCCGAAAACGGATTGACCAAAAAAATATGTAGTTTTGTTCACTGTAGTAATATTTTAGCGAATCAAAACTACACATTAAAGGAGCCGGTTTAATACTCCGGCTTCCTTTAAATTTTTACCGGACAACAGTGTAAATTTATATCAAATCAGTTTTCCCTCTTTCTTCTGTTCTCCTATCCCTGATAATACTCCGGGTTAAACCCAGATTTTACTGTGGCGCATCTTATTTTTATCACAGGTCAATGCTTCTGTCAACTGGCATTTAGCCAAAAAAAGTTAAGGCTCAATCCTGAATAAATAATTTTGTAAATTTGTCATATTGTTTCCACAAAACCGGAATTGAAAAACAAAAAGCCAAAAACCAATCTTGACGATTTTGCCTTTGAAGGCCGAAACCAGGAATATGGTGCTTATTCCATACGGAAAACTTATCACGCCAGGCTTTTTCGCAGTTTTTTGTATTCAATAGCTTTATTCTCGATTATGTTGCTGCTTTTCGGGAGAATTGTCCGGTTGCGATTATACGATTACTATTACAATTCGCAGCAGGATGTGCAGGTTGTGGGCGTGAACCTCACCAAAATTCCATACAATCCCGGAACCCACCAGATTCCCGGGGAGACATCCATACCTGTTGCGGCCATACCCCAGCGCATCGTAGCCGATGTTGAAGAAATTGTTAAAAAGGAAGAACCGGTAAACCCCTCATCAGGCAACAGCGACACAACAGAAACCAAAGGGGGTGTTTCAGGAACTTCCGGTGAATCCGGCATTGGAAAAGAAGGTGGGGTTTATGGATCGGCTGATATTAACCCGCAATTTCCAGGAGGGATTAAAGCTATGCAGCAGTTTATCAAAGCGAACCTGCGTTATCCTGAAATTGCACGAAAATCTAACATACGTGGGACTATCCAAATTTACGCTGTAATAACCAGCCAAGGTGCTGTCACTGATGTCAAGGTTGTGAAAGGTCTGCTTGCCGAACTCGATGAAGAAGCCGTAAATATGGTAAAATCAATGCCTTTGTGGAAACCTGCCATCCGGGGCGGTGTGCCTGTAAGTGTACGCTGTATCATCCCGATTTCGGTTAACCCGCAGCAATAAAAATCGCTCAGTGAGGCTATCCTTCTGAGGTCTCACAAGGAAGATAATTTGCTGGTATGTGAAACATTGCCTGTGCGGCATGTGGCATACACTGTGTAATGTATATCATCCCTTTGGTACCGGGAATCATATATACTTTGCAAAGTGTCAGTCAAACGGATGATTTGGCAAAAATTCAGAATGGTTTCTGGTCAGAGTGAATCAGTAAAAAATCATCCGGCAGATTAAGAATAAAAACTATGATATTCCTGCTGAGGTTCTGCAAAAATGATAAAACATAATTTCTTCACCTCAGATAAATAGTTGCTCCCCTCTGTCGGCAACAGGTTATTTGCTCTTCGTTCCTGAAACAGTAAAATTTCCATTCATCGAAATGGTATCAGGTGGCTGAACAACATGATAGTCACCAAACCCGTTCATGCTGCTGTTTCCGACCCATATCCTGCCATTAATTGTGGCAACCTCAATCGGATCGGTTAAATTGATGGCAAAATTTTCAATGATAATTGAGTCTCCTTTCATGGCCCCCGTCATATTGAACTCTTTCACAATATCGCCCCCGCCAATTCGCGAAGTGATTACATGAACAGTAAAAGTGGTTGAGCCGAAAGTAAAAGTACCTTTTGCAAGCACAAAAGTACTGCCACCAGGGTTTTTAACATTTAAGTCCCAGGTGGTTGAGCTGCTATCGTCAGAATCGCTCTTTTTGCAGCCTGACAACCAAAAGAATATGATCATCAGCAATATAAACTTAATTTTCATAGGGCTAAAGAGTTTGAAAGTTTTTCACTGCTAAAAATACAACAAATTTTCCTGTTTCCGGCATGTTAATATGCAATGGGAGATGGAAACAGTGGGTAGTAAAAGAAATATAAGAAACCGGAATTATATATGTCGCTTAAAGACAATGACTTGCCTAATTCTGTGTTAAATAGAGGCAATTAAAAAGTCAGAAGTCAAAGGTGGAAAGCCATAGGGTAAAACGAAAAAGCTAGTACCTTCAACATCAACCTGCCTATAATGATAATTTTCAATAAATTAGATATTAACCTTCCCATATAATGGGCTGAAAAACGCTGCTGCAGGAAATCAGTATTCCACACAACCTTTCAATACAGAAAGGCATTTGATTCCGGTTCCTGGTCCTTAAGCTCCGTATTTCCAGTTTGCGGCTTATATTGCCCAAACATTATCTTTCACTCATTCCTTATTGATTTCTCAACTTCTGGTATAGGCTTCTTTTTATACCAGATAAAAACAAGCAAAGAAAAGACACTTACAGCCGAAATGATATATAAAAAGTAGCTGCTGTGGTTGCCAAAATCCTCAGAACCGGAATTGATCAGATGCTTATGGTATAAAAATTCAAGAATGACCGAGAGCAGGTTGTTGACAAAATGAGCCGTTACGGGAAGCCATAGGCTTCCGCTCCAAAAAAAGAGATAACCAAGTACCATTCCCAGCAGAAACCTTGGAAGGAACCCATAGAACTGCATGTGGATAGCGGCGAAAATGAAAGAGGAAATGAAAACGGCAAAATGAATATTTCGGGTCAAATCCCTGAAGAGGCTGGCCAACACACCCCTGAAAAGAAACTCCTCGGTAAAGGAAGGCAAAACCGCGATGATAATAATATTCAGGATTAAACCCCTGATGGAAGTAGTCTTAAGAAAGGCTTCGGTTAGAACTTTTGCCTGTTCTTCACTGCGTTGCATCCAACTTTCGAGGGATGAAAACGTTTTTGGCAAAATCATCCGGCTGTTGATTTCGCTGGACAGACCAATCAAAGGTTGTGCGGAAAAAATAACCAGTATGGTAACAACAGCTAAAACTAAAGAAGCCGGAGTACTTAAACCCGTATATGAAGCCATATCCCCAGTGCATAACCACGCAAAAAGAAGTGCCGGCACCAGCATGCCAAACACATTGTTCATGATTTGAAGGAACTTCAGGGCATTTATCATGGAGTTGTCAGCATAATCAGGTGAAGCAATAAGTCGGAAAATATCGGTACCATAAAAGGGAACCAGGAAAAGTACCCCCGTTAAAGTGGAAAAAACCAGGAAACATACTTGCATGAGCAGCAAAAGCACAAATTTGCCAGGTAAGGAAAGGTTGCTGAAAGCGCCTTTGAGCATAGGTTATAGTTTGTAGCAAAAGTAATGAATCTGCCGAAACGGCAAACTGCCTCAATTGTTGCTTACTTTTGCAAAAACCGATTTATGATCATCGGGAAAACTGATTTTGGCGAATTTCCTGTAATATTAGCTCCCCTGGAAGATATTACCGATTCTGCTTTCCGCAATATCTGCCGCGAGCATGGTGCCGACCTGGTTTATACCGAATTTGTTTCCTCGGAAGCCCTTATCCGTCAGGCATTAAAAAGCAGCAATAAAATGCTGTTCGATGAATCGGAACGCCCCATTGGCATACAGATTTTCGGGAACAACCCGGAAACCATGAAACAGGCTGCTCAACTTGCCGAATCCTGCCAACCTGAACTGATTGACATAAATTTCGGCTGTCCGGTACGGAAAGTTGCTGGCAAAGGTGCAGGGGCTGCATTGTTGAACAATATTCCGCTTATGGTAGAAATTACCCGGGAAGTGGTAAAAAGCGTCAACCTGCCTGTAACGGTGAAAACACGCCTCGGTTGGGATGAGAGCAGTAAAATCATCGTGGAAGTGGCCGAGCGGCTTCAGGATGTTGGAATACAGGCTATTACCATCCATGGCCGCACGCGTGCCCAGATGTATTCGGGCGAAGCCGACTGGACGCTGATAGGGGAAGTGAAAAACAACCAGCGGATGAAAATACCCGTTATCGGGAATGGCGACATCAACAGCGGGCAAAAAGCTGTTGAAATGCGGAATCGTTATGGTGTGGATGCTGTGATGATCGGCCGCGCAGCCATAGGGAACCCATGGATTTTCAAAGGTGTGAAGGAATTCCGGCAAAACAATTTAATAAACAATCCTCCAACGATCGAAGAACGGGTGGAAGTCTGCCTCAGGCATCTCAGTTTAGCCATCGTTAAAAAAGGCGAATTCAAAGGAATCATCGAAATGCGGAAGCACTATTCAGGTTATTTCAAAGGCTTGCCAGATTTTAAAAAAGTCAGGATGGAGATTATCACACTCAAAACGTACGAAGAAATCAGAAAGGTTCTGACCGGATACTATTTACCTGAATAGATAAGGTGTATTACTATTACCCTGTATTTGAGGTAGGCTTTGCTCAGGAATCAGGAATCCGTTACCGAAATAATCGGTTATTTCATGATTACCTGTAAGGTGAAGTCCGGCAAAACTTAATTTTACTGCCGCCTCTACATTAGAGTGCGAATCGTCAATAAAAAGGGTTTCAGCGGCAACTAATTTGACCTGTTCAAGCACATAGGTATAAATTCCAGCATCCGGTTTATGAATACCGATTTCATAAGAAAGAAAAAGTTGCTCAAACAGAGTTTCCATATCAAATCCATTGCTGATCAGGAAGTCTGAGGTATATTTCTTGAAATGAATCTCATTGGTATTCGAAAGCAGGAAAATACGATAATTAGGTTGCAGGCTCTGCAGCAACTGCACCCTCTCAGCAGGGAAATCGAGCAGCAGGGCATTCCATGCGTCGTCAATCTGCTGGTCAGTGGCATTTTTATCCATAATCCGGCGGAGTTCATCGCGAAACCTTTCCGAATCGTATTCTCCTGTATCGTATTTTTCAAAAATTTTTTCGCTTGCCAGTCTGTCCCTGAGCTCAGTTTTGCTGATCCCGCTCAATTTCACCAATTCTTCCAGCGAGAGCAAAGGGTTGATATTCAGCAACACACCGCCAAGATCGAAAATGATGTTCCTGATTTTTGATGTTTGAAGATTTATCATAAAAAAAATTGCGGATTTAGTTTGACTTTGACTGCAAAATTGTAAATTTGCACCCAAAAATACAACAAAGCAATTATTTTGTTGTAAGGGCCTATAGCTCAGATGGTTAGAGCAACTGACTCATAATCAGTAGGTCCCTGGTTCAAG
>Ga0247841_10007282_pt1 | contig 16514 bp, 10 predicted proteins | sample LaCruzMarch2015__2_FD_192410 | JGI IMG/M metagenome (GOLD analysis project Ga0247841, IMG submission 192410) | Freshwater microbial communities from meromictic Lake La Cruz, Castile-La Mancha, Spain - LaCruzMarch2015_18m | ecosystem: Environmental > Aquatic > Freshwater > Lake | place: Spain... | reverse complement strand
ATTGGCAAGCCAGGGCCTTCGGCGAACAGCAAGCTGAACATCGCCTTTATCGGCTCCGGCGGCTGGATTGCTCGCCAACCCTATGAACAGGGGTGCAAGGATGAGAATCTGGTCGCCTTCTGTGATGTGGATCGTAATCATTGCGCGGAGAACATGAAGAACTGGAAGACCACCCAGCCCTTCTTCGAGGACTTCCGAGTGATGCTCGACAAGATGCACAAGGAGATTGATGCGGTGGTGATCTCCACACCTGACCACACCCACTTCCCAGCCACCATCGCCGCGATGGAGCGGGGTATCCATGTCTATACGCAGAAGCCCTTGTCGCACAACGTCTGGCAGTCTCGGACATTGGTGAAGGCCAAGGAGCATTACAAGGTCGTTACCCAGATGGGCAATCAGGGGCATGCGGGCGCATCGATCCGGCAGTCGGTCGAAGCGTATCGCGCAGGGGTGATTGGCGACGTGGGTGAGGTCTTTGCTCGTAACAGCGGTCCTGAGATGGGGGGCCGACATTTTGCGAACCCAGCGACCATGCCGCCTCCCTCCGCGCCTGTTCCCGAGGGGCTATCCTGGGATCTCTGGCTCGGATCTGTGGCAAAACGTGACTACTCTCCCGATTATCATCCCTACAAGTGGCGCGCCTTCTACGATTTTGGCTCGGGTATTTTGGCCGACTGGGGAACCCACACGTTTGATACGCCGGTCTGGGCGTTGGAGCTTGATCCGCCAACCGTCATCGAGTGCGAGGGTCGTAAACCTTCGCTGGATGGACTCGTCCCGGCTGGCAGCCGGATCACCTATCACTTTCCCGCTAACGCGAAACGTGGTCCCGTCAAGCTCTACTGGTTCGATGGTCCGCAAGACTGGACACAGGTCGGTCGCATTGATCGCTTCGGCGCGGACCACGCCGCCTATCTGGGACGCGCCTGTTGGATGGTCGGCACGAAGGGTCTTATTGGATGCGACACGCACGCAGGCGGCTCGACGATCCTTCCGTTTGATCTTCGCAAGGAGTGGCAGGCAAAGCCCGACAGAGAAACGATCCCTCGCGTGGTCGGCGGTCCCTTCCGGGAGTGGATGAATGCGATCAAAAAGACTGGGCCTGAACCAGGTTCCAATTTCACCTATGCCGCGCGCTTGACGGAGATCATTCTTCTCGGCGTGTTGGCCCAGCGCTTCAACACCCGCATTGAGTGGGATGCCAAAGAAGGAAAAATCACGAATCACCCGGAGCTCAATGCCTTTGTCAAAGAGCCAGTGCGCGAGGGGTGGTCCTATGGTGAAGAACTATGGAGGAATGGATGATGAAAGTGAGAATTGCGTTATTGCGTTATTGCCTTATTGCCTTATTGGTGAACACGGCCTACCAGACACAAGCAGCAAGTGATAAGAATATCAAGACGTGGACGGATCCGGAACTTGCATTGAAAGAGGATCCTGATTTCGCGTTACAGGGTGAATATCTGAGCCAAAACAGCGCTTCACCCTTGGGTGTGCAGGTTGTGGCGTTGGGGAATGGGCAGTTCGATGCCTACCTTCTCAAGGGCGGGTTGCCGGGCGCTGGCTGGGTTTCAGGGAACGCACGTACGCTTTTAAAAGGTGCCTCTGCAGGCTCGGAAGTTGTCTTTACAGATACGAATAAAATGATCTCTGCCAAGCTCGTGAACGGACACTTTTTGCTGACAACCACAGACGAAAAGCCGTTGCCGCGTATCGTACGGACCAGTCCCACACTCGGGATAAAGCCGCCGGAGGGTGCAGTCGTTCTCTTTGATGGGACGTCTGCTGAGCAGTGGGAAAATGGTAAATGTGAGAATGGCCTGCTGCAAGCAACCAGTTGTACCACGAAGAAAACGTTTAAGAGTTATTCGCTCCACCTGGAGTTCCGTACGCCGTATATGCCTCTTGCCCGCGGTCAGGCCCGTGGCAACAGCGGGGTTTATCACAGTGGACGCTGGGAGACGCAGATTCTCGACTCCTTCGGACTTGAGATCAGAGATAACCATTGCGGTGGCATCTATTCCATCTCCAAGCCGCTCCTGAATATGTGCCTGCCGCCGCTTGCGTGGCAGACGTATGATGTGGACTTCAAGGCAGCGACCTTTGATGCCGAGGGCAAGCGGACCGCCTGGCCGCGCATCACCGTGAAGCTCAATGGCGTGCTGGTGCATGAGGATCTGGAACTCGGCAAAAACTTCACCACCTCCGCGCCGATTACAAGTCCGCTCGTCTCCCCGGAGGGACCTGTCCATCTGCAGAATCACAAAAACCCAGTCGTCTTTCGCAACATTTGGTTAATTGAGGGAAAATAACAGAGAGGTATGACGTATGTCTGAAGCACAAAAGATTTCATCGGAGTTTGTCGCAAAAATACGAGAACGTGTCGCCACGGTCGTGGTGGGCCAGGATGAGGTGGTTGAGCGGATGCTGATCGCGCTCTTTACCGGCGGCCATCTCCTGTTGCAAGGCGTACCGGGTGTGGGCAAGACACTCTTGGTTAATGCTGTTGCCAAGGCGATCTCGCTCTCCTTCTCGCGCGTGCAGTTCACCATTGATATGCTTCCCAGTGACATTGTGGGTTCCGAGATTCTAGATCAGTCCAAGGGATCCTTCCGGATTCACAAGGGTCCTGTCTTTACGAACCTCCTCCTGGCCGATGAAATCAACCGCGCCGCGCCCAAAGTGCAGAGTGCGCTGTTGGAAGCCATGCAGGAGCGCAAAGTGACGATTGGCAACACGACCTATCCGTTGCCGTTGCCCTTCCTCGTGATCGCCACACAGAATCCGATTGAGCAGGCTGGAACCTTTGAGTTGCCAGAAGCCCAGTTGGACCGGTTCATGCTCTGCCACCGCTTGGATTATCCGACCTTGAAAGAGGAAGAGGAGATTTTAAACCGTCAGCTCGCAATGGGCCTTCGCACGGATGAGCGTGGCGCTGTACCGAAGACAGCTTTTGATATGATCAAGGATGAGCCCTGCTGCAGCGTGGAGGATTTGACCCGTGGCATGGCCGCGGTGCAGAAGATCTATGTGAGTGAGGTCTTTATCCGTCATTGCGTGGAGATCATCCGGAAGACGCGCAAGCATCCCGCCCTGGAAGTCGGCGCCTCCCCGCGTGCCGCGATGGCATTGGTTCAGGCCGCACGGGCCCGTGCCTATATCCTTGGACGCGACTACGTGATTCCCGAGGACCTGCTGGCCCTGGCCGAGGATGTCATGCTCCACCGTATCCGTCTCAATTATGCTTCGCTAGCGGAAGGCATGGATGGTCGTCGTGTCCTGAATGAGATTCTGGCTGACCTAGGGTAGAGATGAACGTTAAGAAACACCAGATACCCGCACCCGACCACCTGGATGCACGCGAGTTTGTCATTGCGGTTAAACGCTTGGCAGACTCTCTTAGTTATGGTTCAGACAGCTCGCCCTTCCTGGGGTCGGGCAGTGAGTATGTCCAGTCAAGGGCCTATCAGCCCGGCGATCCTGTCAAGCTGATCGACTGGCGGATCACGGCGCGTACGGGCAAGGTGCATGTCAAGGAGTTCGAGGCGCCCAAGCAGATGCCGATCTACCTCCTGCTCGATACCTCCGCCTCGATGTGCATTAGTTCTCTTCACAAGAGCAAGTACGCTTGGGCACTCCACCTGGCGACCAGTATCGCCCTAGCCGCGCAGGCGCGGATGAGTCCGGTCGGGATTCTGGGTTGCGGCGAGAGTGAACTCCACATCAAGCCGACACTCTCCCGCACCGTGGTCTATCAATGGGCTCATCAGCTCCGCTATCATGATTTTCATGAGACGACGTCCTTGGCCTCACGGGTCCGTCAATTGATCCCCTCGCTCAAAAACAAGTGCCTCCTCTTTGTCCTCAGCGATTTGCATGACCCGGATGGTGTCGCGGCGCTCAAGCTGCTCGCGCAGAAACATGAGGTGGTGGTGTTGCAACTCCAGGACCCAGCCGAGCGCGGTATTCAGGGCGCGGGCTTCTTCCGTGGACAGGAGGCAGAGACGAAGAGGAGCTTTGTCGGCCATGGCGGAAGCCGGTGGTTGGATCCCGAGGCGCTCAGCCACGAACTTAATCGCGGCGGCATTGACCATCTCCTGCTCAAAATCGATAAACCCTTTCTGCCCGCCCTCCGCCATTTTTTAAAGGCTCGCGACTATTTCGGGAAAGGGGCACGGTAAACAATAATGTATATGAGCAACTGCTTGTCTATAACTTCAAAAAAATTGCCTTATTGCCTTATTGCCTTATTGCGCGAAGCGAATACGCTTATCCCGCTTGCGCTTTCGGCATCCGCCGAATGGTTTCCGCTTCGCTCCAACGAGCGTTATTGTAATTTCAACGTTCGATGTTGGATGTTGAATGTTCTCTCTCTTGTCTTGTTAGGTAGTGCTTTTGCGCAGGAGGTCAAGCCTCAGGCCTGGCCGACGGTTGGTATTGAGGCAGGGGTGAGGGTCGAGTTGCCGCGTGGCGATCTGCAGGCTGTGGGAATCAAGGAGCGCACTGATCTTATTTTACGGATTGCCACGAGCAAGCAGACAAAGCAGGGCTTCGGTTATGAGTTGCGGTACATTGGTTTATTGCCCGGGGACTACAATCTGGCAAACTATCTGATCACCCCCGAGGGAGACGTTGCGGAGACGCTCTCGGTGATTCCTGTCAAAGTCTTGCCCTTATTGCCCCAAGGCCATCAAGGCGAATTAGTTTCGAGTCAGCTCAAAGCCTTTACGCCGCCAGGGGGTTACAGACTCTTTTTTAGTGGCGTCTGGCTCTTCTGGGCTTTCTTGCTCGTGCCACTGATCTTTGCAGGGCGCATGAAAAAAACCGTTCAGGTGGTCACCGTGACGCCACCTCCGACCTTGGAAGAACAACTGCAACCACTCGTTGAAAAGGCTTTGGCTGGAGGTCTTGATGTCTCAGAGAAGGAGCATCTGGAGCGCCTGTTGATGGGCTATTGGCAACAGCTTTTAAAATGCGATGAGGTGACAGCCTATCTGATGCTGAAAAAGATTAAGGGAGATCCCGAGGGCGGCCAGCTATTTGAAAAATTGGAGAGCTGGCTCCATCGTCCGCCAGGCACTGCACCAGTCGCACTGGAGGAGATGCTTGCGCGCTATGCGCACCTCGTACCGCCGACAGAGGGGAAAGAGGGGATTCCATGACCTTTGCACGCCCCGCCCTTTTATTGCTGTTGGCCCTGCCGATCATCTTCTGCTTTTTGGAGTGGGTCTTGAAGGGTCATCCGCTCGTATTACCCTTCGATCATGGCAAACAACGGAATGGTGGCGTCTGGCGTGTGCTTGTCGGACTCTTCAACATGACCCCTTCCCTCTTGTTGGCGATCGGCATCTTGATTGTTGCGGGTCCCCGGCAGTTGGCGCCGCCGACCGAAGAGCGAATTTTATCGAACACCCTCTTCTGCCTCGATGTCTCTGGGAGCATGAGCACACCCTTCGGCAATAAGCCAAGCCGTTTTGATGGTGCGATGGAGGCCTTGAACAAGTTTGTCGAGTATCGTGAAGGGGATGCCTTCGGCCTCTCCTTCTTTGGAAATGAAGTCTTGCACTGGGTGCCTGTCACGAAGGATACCTCGGCGATTAAACTCGCGGTTCCTTTTATCAACCCCCGGAATCGTCATCTGCCCTACTGGTTTGGGGGCACTATGATCGGGAAGGCACTGCTGGGTTGCCATGATAAGTTGCGGCAGGTCAAGGAGGGGGATAAGATGATCGTTCTCCTGAGCGACGGGGATAGCAGCGACCTCCAGGGAAACCGTCCGGTCGAAATTGCCACGACCCTGCGTGATACCGGCATTGTGGTCTATGTGATCTCAATTACCCAGGGGCAGGTCAATCCAGCCGTGGACACCATTGCCGCGATCACAGGAGGCAAGGCCTTTACCGTAGCGGATCCCCGTGCGCTCGATGCGGTCTTTGGGCACATCGACAGTATGCAGAAGAGTAAGTTCAAGGAGGCCGGACGCCAGACTATGGACTATTTCCGTCCTTTGGCGATCGCAGGATTTGCTCTCCTTGGCTTACAACTGCTCGCGCTTTTAGGACTGAGGTACACCCCATGGTAATCAACCTCATTACGGTATTGGTATTTTTCGTGGCCGTGATCGCGGAAAAAATTCACCACCGGCGTTGCAGCCGGATGGGGCGGCTGGCCTTTGGTCCGGAGGGGGCGCCTCGGGCGTGGACGCGGCTTGCGCCGGTGCTTCGCGTCCTCTCGCTCACCGCATTGACGTGGTCGTTGCTCTTTCTCTTTTTGCTACAACCCAAGGTGGCGGTTGATCAGCAGCGTGCTCCGTCCGCCTATCGCCATTTGATTATGGTGCTGGACGTCTCGCCCAGCATGAAGATTGCCGATGCGGGCATGGAACGCAAGCAGACGCGCAGCCAGCGGGCCAGTGTTGTGCTCACAACGATCTTTGATCGCGTGCTTATGGATCAAACAAAAGTCAATGTGATTGCGGTCTATACTGGCGCGAAGCCCGTCATCACCGAGACCACGGATCGGAACGTGATCAAGAATATCCTTGATGAACTGCCGTTGGAGTTCGCCTTTAATTTTGGCAAGACGAAGCTGATTGACGGACTCAACCTCGCGGCGGAACAGGCTAAAAATTATTCGGAGGAGTCTACCACGGTGATCATCGCAAGTGACGGGGATACGGTTCCCGAGAAGGGAATGACAGCGATGCCGAAGTCGGTCAGCAAGGTTCTTCTGCTCGGACTCGGTTCTCATCAGGGCGAGTTTATAGATGGACACCAATCGCGACAGGATGCCCCGACACTCAGGTCCATCGCTCGTCGCCTCGGGGGTGAATACCATGATGTGAATGTGCGGTTTTTGCCAGATCAGGCGATCAAAAGTCTTTCGGATGCGGTACCGCTCAAGCTGAAGCGCCACCTGGGGCTCCGCGAGTTGGCGATGGGATTGGCGCTCGTCGCCTCTGCACTCTTGGCTTTATTACCCGTGGCATTGACACTGTTTGGAAGCAGATGGCATGCGCATCTCAACGCAGACCGTAACGCATAGAGGAAATCGACGGATGAGAAAATGGTTTATATTGCTTTGGTTGCTGGTCCCTGTGGGGTTACTCTACTTCCACTATGGTCCTGGCCAGCGTTTGCTGGCGTATGATCGTGCGGCCAGCGCAGTCAGGCGTGCCGAGGCGCTGGAAGCCATTGCTCAAAAAAATGGTTCCCCTGAAAACTGGTTGCGCGTGGTTGAAGCGTATCAGCAGGCAAAAAAAATCCTTGGCGACGAGGAGAGTCTAATTGCACGGCGCATCCAGCTCAATACCGCCCATGCGATGATGTATCAGGGCCAACTCTATGAGGCGATTCAGGAGTTGGATGTGTTGCTCACAGAGGCTGTCGAAAAGAAGATGCCGGAACGTTACACGGAGCAGGTCCGCGAGACGCTCGCCCGCGCCCAGTTTGGCGCAGCGTGGGTCATGCGACTCGAAGGGGCCGAGACCCGGAGCTGGACTGCCCAGGCTGAGAAGGCGCGTCAGAATTTCAGGCTTTTAGCGGAGACCGCGTTGGAACAGTCGGATAAAGAAGGTGTTGTCCAGGTAGCCAAAAACGCGGTCGTTAAGAAGGCAGAACTTCCGGCCGCGCTTGATCATCAGAAGAATCTGGAAGCCACGGTTCGTCTGGAACAACTGGATGCCTCGACGATCAAGGGCATTCCCTTGCCCAAGGAGGCGAAGAATGGGCAGGGGAAAGGACTCGGCGACAAGATGAAGAAGGGCGAAGGCGAAGGTGAGGGTGAAGGCGAAGGAGAAGGCGAGGGCAAGGGTAAGCAGAAAGAGGGCGATGCCCGACAAAAAGGTGCTGGCTCTGGCCAGCGTGGAAGCGGCTTGGGATCGTAGTGAGCAGTTGGCAGTAGCAGTGGGCAGTTGTTGATTTTTAGCATCCGAAAACCACGAAAAGCGCGAATCAAATAAGGCAATTCTTTCCGAATTTTGACAAAAAGGAAGCGATCATTATGAGAAACACTGATAAGAAAAATCTGATATCTACATGGTTTGTTATGGGAGGGCTTTTGTTCCTCTCCGCAAGTCTGCTTGCCCAGCAACCGGCCCCGCAGCCCATAATCTTGTCCATTACGCCGCAGCCTGTTCCCGTGGTGACAGGATCTCAGGAGGCAGGCAAGTTCGAATGGCTGACCGACTTGGATCAGGCCATGGAGCAGGCGAAAAAGCGGGACCTTCCGGTCATGGTGGTCTTTAGTGGCTCAGATTGGTGTGTTTGGTGCAAGAAGCTGGATCAGGAGGTCTTTCAGCAGCAGGAATTTCAGGACTATGCGCGCACCCATGTGATCTCGGTCATGCTCGACACGCCTAAGAGTCAGCTCTCTGCCAAGCCCCACAAAGCCATCATGGAGAAGTACGGAGTCCAGGGCTACCCCTCGGTGATCCTCTTGGACAAGGAAGGCACGCAGATCGGCAAAGGCGGTTATGTTAGAGGAGGTCCCTCGGCTTTTATCACTCAGGTCTTGAGAGGTACAACTGTTGCCACGCCGAAGCGAACAGCCTTGACGCGTTCGGTGAAATTTGATCGCTCCCCCTCCGCCATCCTTCGTGTGATGCAACAGCAGATGGAGGCTTCACGCGCGGGAAAAGAGATCAGCGACGAGGATCAGTTCGTCATGGATGTCACACTCGGCAACTGGCCTGCGGTGAAGGAGTATCTGCGTTCGCTACCTGAAGCCAATGCAGAGAAGATTTTTGTGCAGTTGCTCTCGGATCTCCGGGAGAGCCGCACGGTGCGCTCCTCGGACTCCTCAACACGGAAGCAGAAGTCAGGTATGATTTCGTTGGACGATTTTTTCACGCTGTGCGAGTTTTATCCCGGCAAGAATCTCGCGATGCATACAGGGCTATTGGCTGAATTGTTGAAGGTCATCCTGGAGAGCGGAGATTATCGTACATCGTTGATGGAGACCCTGGAAAAGGGAACGCCTCATTTTGGCGGGGCGGAGCCAACGAAACGCATGGCGGCCGCCAACCTCTTGTTCGCGATGAGCATGAAGCTAGAAGGGGGCAAGTTCCTTCCGCCTGCTGAACTCGCGAAGAAGAACGGGGATATCAACACCCTCCGGATGCGAATTATGTATCTTGATGAAAAAGCGCGGGTTGAGAAAAATGGTTCCGCGCTCCTCGAAGCATGGGATCTCAGCCAGTGGATCCTTCTCAATACGACGCAAAGCGGTGAACGGCAGGAGGCCTTCAGCTTGACCCTCTCGCTGTTGCCACTGCTGGAAGGTCCGGCCGCACAGGCGTGGTTCAAGAATGTCTTCCAGGAGAATCCGCTCCTGGGAATGAAATTCCTTACGACCCTCGGGGATGCGCTACTCCAGAATGCGAGCGGAGGCGACATCAAGCAGCGCGAACAACGCATGGCCCTGCTCTCACGTTCTGTTCAGGCCTTGCTGGATATCGCACCGGACCAATCCTGGAATAAGACCCTCAACGCCTTAGCCCTCTGCTGGGCACGGGAGGCGGAAGTGTCGCTGGAGAACTATCGCAAGCCCCGAAAAAATACGCGCTATGGCGGCATGTACATTCCTCCAAATGAACGGCAGCAGAGCAGTACCTTTGTTCCTGTCAACACCGTGCTCGCGACATCGCCGGAGGGGAAATGGTTTGAGCGGCTGGAGAAGGATAATCAGGTTCAAGTCCTGACACTCAAAGCGCGGCTCTGCATGAAAGTTGAGGAGATGGAACCTGCGAAGAAGCTCATTGATCTGTTGGCTAAGGATAACCCGAAGCAGTGTACCACGCTCTTCAATGATTACCTTCGCGCGTGGAGCGTCCTCGCCAACAATACGCCGTCAGAGATGGACCCCGAGATGCAGGAGCGCATGCGTTATCAACAGATGATGTATGGAGGCATGCAAAACAGGGTCGGGTCTGAAGGCATTCCGATCACCCGTGCACGGCAGGTGCGCAACCTCCAATATCTGGCGACGTTGCTCAAGGATATCCAGCGGTTGACCCAGGAGCCTGTCTCTGCCGCAACAGCCGTGACGGTCTTTACCGAGTGCCACAGCACCGCCGAGGTCTTTTTGAGAGAGGACATGGAAAACGTCTTTGGTCCCCTTGAGCAGATGCCAGCAGACGTGCGCGTTCAGCTCATCGCAGGGATGCGTTCCCGGTTGGCCGATAGCTGGCGCAAGATTGAGACGCAGGCGGGTGCCAAGACCAACCGCTCCGAACTCCAGATGATCGCTGAAGTCACCCGCGGATATCGTATCCTGCAAGCGTTGATTCAGTCGAGCGAGAAGGATAACGACGACTGGAAATACCATCGCCTAAAGGCCATGGCTCTTTATGATTCCGCCGAATATTACTATTCGCTCCGGGACAAGGAACTTCCCAACACGGCTGATAAATATACCTTGGCGGAATATACGCGCCAGCGCGATGAAGGGTTGAAATCGTTTGCGAAGTCCGCGCTCTGTTATTCCACGGTTGCCCCCGCGCTCCATCCTGCTGAGCATTCGGTACTCGTTTATCTGCACTGGTTCTATGTCACCCTGGGCGCCAGCGACCTGGCGCATCTGAAGCGCAGCACGGATTACAATTTAGACTATCTCGCAGACATCCGTAAGGCCATTGATCTGTTGCCCGCCGAGCTGAAAGAGAAACATTTGCAGCTTTTATCTGAGGCGATCCTGTCTGCCTCCAGCCAAGTAGGACCCGATATCAAGACGCGCTTCCTCACCGCCTCCCTCTCGCTTCTGGGGGATCACCCCGCGAGCCGCCCCGTGAAAAAGTTCCTCGATTACTATGCGGAGTTGCAAGGGGAGTTGAAGCTCAAGGTCAGCGTGGATGCGGAGCAGCCGACCTCGGTTGTCGGAAGCACCAAGTCTTTCGGCCTCCTGATCGAGCTGGAGCACACCAGTAATATTGAGCGCGAGAGCGGTGGCTTTGGTCGTTACCTGCAAGGCGCAAACCAGAACTATTATGGCGGACCCTCCCCGGTTGATTTTCGTGAGGCATTCCGCAAATACATCACCGATGCACTCAAGAAGCAGTTCGAGATCGCCTCGCTGGTCTTTGCCACGCCTTCGGTGAAGTCGCGGCCCACTGTGCGTGCCAATTGGAATGTGACGCCCTTGACCTACGTGCTCCTGAAGGTCAAAGACCAGTCGGTGGATGCAGTGCCGCCGATCCAGATGGACATGGTCTTTGCAGATACGCAGGGCTCTGTTGTGCTGCCCTTGCTCTCAGATATTTTGCCGATTGACGCGCGGACCGAACCTGCCGCTTTGCCGGTCAAGGATCTGGTGATTACCCAGGTGCTCGATGACCGGGATATCGCCAAGGGCAAACTGAAACTGCAGATTGATGCGGCTGCCAATGGCCTGATCCCAGCCTTTGAGGAACTTTTTGATCTCCGGCTGCAGAAACTTGTCCTTGAAGGAAAGCTCACAGATTGCGACCGTGGACTCGTAATCGAAAAGCTCGACACCGAGGCTTCGCGCACGTCGCCTATCTGCCAGCGGAGCTGGGAGTTGACCCTTGTGTTGCCGAAAGAGCAGTCGGCCGTCTTCAGCTTCCCAGTGATCAAGCCCCTCTTCAAAGAGGCCAAGGTGACGAATAAGCGCTACGTGGAGGCTGATATTGTGGAAGCGCCCGCCTGCGTGACGATCACGGTCGCACAAGTTGCGACACGCTTTTACCTGTATGGCATCGCGGGTGTTCTGGTGGCGGCGCTGGTTATCGGACTCCTGTTCCGTCTCCGGAAAGCGCCGGTAGCGGAAGTGGTTTCGCACCGGTTGCCCGAGACCTTGACCGCCTTTACACTCGTCACCTATCTTCGTCATCTCGAAGCTGATGCGACGCTGGCGCTCTCAGAACAGGAACGCCAAGCGCTTCATCAGGATATTGAGCGCGTCGAGAAGGCCTACTTCAGCCCCGACACCCAGTCCGAGCAGCCCCTGAAACCCGACCTGCAGCAGATCCTCGCGAATTACAAGAAGGGGTAGGGTGGCAGTTGGCAGTTAACACCCCGGGGACAAATTGAGGAGTAACTTTTTAACACGGAGGCACGGAGAACACGGAGGAGTTTTTCGTATTTTTCGCTTATTTCGGATGCTAAAAATTGAAGTTATAGGCAAGGTAAGATTATGAGAAAAACGGTTACGATAGGACTGCTGGCTTTGCTCTCTGTTTTCACGGGGTTGGCTGGCTCTCAACATGCAGATGGCTTCATGCCCACAGATTTGCGCTGCGAGTATCTCGTAAATCCGCTGGGGATTGATACGTGCGTGCCGCGCCTGAGCTGGAGGTCGGAGATCAGAGGTCTGAAGTCAGAGGTCAGAGGTCTGAAACAAGCGTCCTATCAGATATTGGTCGCTAGTTCAGAGGAGCTGCTGAAGCAAGACAAAGGCGACCTCTGGGACAGCGGTAAGGTTGCAAGCGACCAGAGCGTCAACGTCGAATATGCCGGCAAACCCCTCACCAGTAACCAGCGCTGCTTCTGGAAAGTCCGTGTCTGGACATCACGCTTGGAAACCAGTGCCACGGGGTCCGGGGTCCTGAGTCCGGAGTCCAAAAACACTTCCTCGTGGAGTAACGTGGCGCTCTTTTCAATGGGTCTGCTCGATCCCTCAGATTGGCAGGGTGAGTGGATACGCTTCCAGGAGGCTGACAACATTAAGCATATCTGGTATCGAAAAACCTTTTCACTGGACAATATCCCTGAACAGGCTTTCGCCTATCTTGCCTCGATTGGCTATCATGAGCTCTACGTCAACGGTGAACGGATCGGAGATCGCGTCCTCTCCCCTGGTGTCACAGACCTGGAGAAGCGTGCGCTCTATGTGACGTATGACATCACCAGCAAACTCAAGAAGGGCAACAATGTGATCGCGGTCTGGACAGGTCCGGGCTGGGCGCGGTCGGACGGCTCCTTCAAGAAGGGCGTCTGGAAACAGGACTCGATCTTCAAGTGTCAGGTGAACTTTTCAAATGGCCTCAAGCTACACACGGATGCGACCTGGAAGTGCCAGGTGAGTTCCAGTGAAAATCTCGGACTCTGGAAGGGTGGGGGCCAGGGCGAGTATGGCGGCGAGCTGATTGATGCGCGTCGACATATCGCGGACTGGAACAAACCTTCGACTGATGACAGCGGCTGGTCGAATGCGACGTGCAAAGTAAAATCCCTAATCCTCTCAGCGGAGATGCAGGAGCCTGACCGCAAGGTGACGACACTGAATCCTGTGACGATCACGGAGACAAACGGCGCTTACCGGATTGATTTTGGCAGGAATTTCACAGGCTGGTTCGAGATCGACTTGCGGAACGGTAAGGCAGGGCAGATGGTGAAGATGATGACTGCCAACCGCAAGGAGGAGACGCTCGAATTCAAGCAGGAGAGCCAGTATATCTTTGACTCAACCGGCAAGGGGACCTTCAGTCATCGTTTTAACTACATGGCTGGACGCTGGGTCACGGTCGAGGGGTTGTCCACTAAGCCCGAGGCGAAGGATATCCGAGGTTTCATCATCACTAATGATCGGAAGCGGATCGGCCACTTTGAATGTTCAAATCCGCTATTCAATGAGATTTACGAGACAGACCTGCGCACTTATATTGCGTGCAGTGTCAATGGGGTGACGATGGATTGTCCGCATCGCGAACGTTTCGGTTACGGCGAAGTCGCGCTGGCCTGCACCTGGGGATGCGGGATGCCCAATTTTGAATCCGCGCCCTACTATCGCAAGGCGGCCCGTGACTGGTTTGATGTGCAACGTGAAGATGGTTTCGTGAATACGATTGCGCCCCATGTCTACAAGGGCGCAGGCGGCACCCTCTGGAGCAGTGCGCCTGTCACGATGAGCTGGGAATTCTACAAATCCTATGGTGACAAACGTCAATTGGAGATTGCCTATGAGCCCATAAAGAAGTGGCTCGACTTCCTGAATAAATCAGTCTCTTCGAATGGCGTGCTGGTCTCCTACGAGAGTGCCTCGCGTTTTCTCGGCGACTGGGCGACCCCGCACGGCAGCGAGTATGGCAATACGCCCGAAGCGAAGCTCTTTAACAACTGTGTCTACGCATATTGTCTGGATGTCCTGATCCAAGCTGCAAAGATCTTGGACAAACAGGAGGATTACCTCGTCTACTCGGCAAGGCTGGTTCTTCTCCAAAAGAGTGCCCATAAACACTTCTTCAACGAAGCGACCAAGAATTATATTGATGGCAGGCAGTTGTCCATGGCCTTCCCGCTGTATACGGGCATCACACCACCCGAGGAAAAGGCAGCGGTCTTTGCAAGCTTCGTCGAAGAGATTTCTCAACGCAAGCCCTATCTCGACACCGGCAGTTCAGGGTTGCCGATCTTATTGAAGTATCTGGTTGAGGATGCTGAGCGCGCGGATCTCTTGTACACCTGTCTCACGCGTGCGGAGTATCCGAGCTATGGTTATTTTCTGAAAGCAGGAGAGACGGCCTGGCCAGAGTATTGGAAGATTGAAGGCGAGCCGAGCCGCATACACACCTGCTATACGGGCATTGCAGGTTATTTCATGAAAGCTCTCGGTGGCATTCGTCCTGATCCTGTGGAGTATGGCATGAAACGGTTCTTGATTAAGCCTGCAATGGTGAAAGGGCTAACCTGGGTCAAGAGCCAGCACGAGTCGCTCTATGGTCTTATCGTTAGCAACTGGACACGCGCGGGCGACAAGGTTACCCTGGAGGTCACCATCCCGCCGAATACAACAGCGACTGTGTTTGTTCCGGCGAATGCGCTAAAGGACATTGAGGAGAGCGGAAAGCCGACAGAGAAAGCAGCAGGCGTTCTATTTAAGAAGATGGAGGGTGGATGTGCGGTTTTTGAAATCGGTTCCGGCACCTATCTATTCACGTCGAGCGTTCGTCAATAGGAGGCCCCATGAAAAACCATAAACGTATTTTGTTCGGTATGGTGATGTTGCTGTCAGTTGTACGCGCAGAGCAATCTGAAGTGGACATCATTGTTTATGGTGACTCGTCCGGGGCTGTGACGGCGGCGATTGCCGCCAAGCGTGAGGGACGTTCGGTCCTCTGGGTGAACCCCACTGCTTTTCCCGGCGGCATGAGCGCCAGCGGACTCGGCGCAACGGACTTTCTCGGTCGGCGCAACACCTTTGGTGGTATTGCCTCCGAGTTCTACGATGGTGTTGCGAAGGCATACAAGACGAACTACGTCCGCAGTTTCGAACCGCATGTCGGCAAGCAGGTCTTCGAAGCAATGCTTACTGCTGCAGGGGTTAGCGTTGTGTACAACGAAAAGCTCGACCGCACCTCCGGCAAGGGTGTGATCCTCGAGGGCAAGCGCATTAAAGCCATCACGACGCTTAGCGGCAAGACGTACACTGGCAAGATGTTTATTGATGCCACGTATGTCGGCGATCTGATGGCGGCGGCAGGAGTTCCCTATACCGTCGGACGCGAGCCGGAGAGCGAGTACGGTGAAAATATGGCTGGCGTGCGACGCGGAGACACAAAGCCACGCGTCCATTATACGCAACGCGATAAGGATCACTTTGTCAAAGAGGTGGATGCCTACATCATGCCGGGCGATCCTAGTAGTGGCTTGCTGCCACATGTTCACTGCATTGAAGGTCTCAAAAATGGCCAAGGCGATAAGAAGATTCAGGCCTACAACTACCGTGTTTGCCTCACGACGGATCCCGCGAACCGCATCCCCATTGAGAAGCCGTCAGGTTATCGCGAGATCGATCACGAACTGCTGTTGCGTAACTTTGATGCAGGCGACTTGCGTTTGCCAGCACTTATTGAACCTTTGGCAGGCGGACAGAAGGTCGATTGGAACAACATGCACGCCGTGGGCTCGGATCTGCCGGGTACGAACTGGGAGTATCCAGAGGCGAGTTACGAGCGCCGCCGTGAAATTGAGCAGGCGCATGAAACCTACATCCGTGGTTTCCTCTGGACGATGGCGAACAATCCGCGCGTGCCTGAGGCCATTCGCAAGAAGACCGCGGTCTACGGTTTACCCAAGGATGAATTTTTAGACAACGGCGGCTGGCCGTGGATGATCTACATCCGCGAAGCGCGACGCATGGTCGCTGATTATGTGATGACGCAACTCGATTGCGAAGGCAAACACACTGCGTCAGACCCTGTGGGGTTAGGCTCCTTCGGCATGGACTCTCACGTCGTCCAGCACTTCGTCACGGAGAACGGCAAGGCGCAAAACGACGGCGTGATCTGGCGCGTGCCACCTAAACCGTATGGCATCTCCTATCGTTCGATTATTCCACCTAAGGGCGCGTGTGAAAACCTCTTCTCGCCCATCTGTCTCTCCGCGTCGCATGTGGCGCACGGCTCGATCCGCATGGAACCTGTCTTCATGGCACTGAGCCAGAGCGCGGCCATCGCTGCCGGCCTCGCCATTGACAGCAACGTCAGTGTCCAGGATGTTTCGTATCCAGTGTTGTTAAAGAAACTCGAAGCTGCCCACCAGATCGTGCGTCCATAG
>Ga0247841_10007279_pt1 | contig 16515 bp, 14 predicted proteins | sample LaCruzMarch2015__2_FD_192410 | JGI IMG/M metagenome (GOLD analysis project Ga0247841, IMG submission 192410) | Freshwater microbial communities from meromictic Lake La Cruz, Castile-La Mancha, Spain - LaCruzMarch2015_18m | ecosystem: Environmental > Aquatic > Freshwater > Lake | place: Spain... | reverse complement strand
TCGGAGACTGGCTAATTCCAGGAAGATAAAGGGCAAGGAAAAGATAGTTAAAATGATGGCACAAATTGACCTTAAACTGGCTAATAATTATTTATAGGGGTGTTAAGTATGTTCGTGGACTTGTACAGACAAAAATCATTCAAGGTTAATTGACTTTAGTCGGTTTTTTTGGTAATTTTAAGTTATAAAAAAAGAACTAGATAAATTATAATTAAACAAGTTAAAACACTTATTTAATAAAATATGACCTTAAAAAGTTATTTATTAATCATGTCTGGTCTAACCGCTGTTTGCTGGGGTATTTTTGTTTTTGTGATTGGATTAATTGACCCCGAAGTGACTAATTGGTTAGGTTTTAGTTTGTTTTTTCTTTCCCTGTTTGCGGCGCTCAGTGGAACGACGGCGATTATCGGATTTTTATTACGCTTTGTTGCACTTAAGCGCGAATTAGCCTTTAATGCCGTACGAGCCGCTTTTCGTCAATCATTTTTATTTTCCTTATTTGTAGTTTTATTGTTAATTTTAAAAATTTATAATTTATATACTTGGCCAAACCTGTTTTTGTTATTATTTATTTTTGTGCTTATCGAACTATTTTTAACTGGTCGCAAAAAACCACAATCATATGACAAATAAACTGCAACAACTGCGCAAGGAATTTTTACAACAATTAAATAATGCTAAAACTAAAGAGCATTTGCGGGCAATTGATTTGCGTTTTTTATCTCGTCGTGGCGAATTAAATGAAATAATGCATAATTTAAAAGATTTAAGCGCTGATTTGCGTCAAGCGGCCGGGACGCTAGCTAATAATATTAAGAAAGAATTACAAGAAAAATTTGCGATAGCTAGTCGATCTTTGCTTAACGAAGCTGATTTAAATGAACTTATTGATCCGACCCTGCCAGGCAAGTCGCTAAGTTGTGGTCACTTGCACCCATTGACCATTGTCCAAAATGAATTAGAGGACTTATTTAGTTCTTTGGGCTTTATGATTATTGATGGTCCAGAACTAGAAAGTGATTATTACAATTTTACTGCTCTTAACGTGGCACCGGATCACCCAGCGCGTGACATGCAGGACACCTTTTATGTTAGTGCGCCCGAATCAAGTGGTCCCTATGATTTAGTAATGCGCACGCAAACTTCGCCAATGCAGATTAGAACTATGAAAAAATACGGAGCACCGCTGAAGGCTTTTATGCCGGGACGTTGTTTTCGCAACGAATCAACAGATGCTCGGCACGAACACACCTTTTATCAGGCCGAAGGCTTATTGATTGATAAAGATATAAGTTTTGCTAATTTAAAAAACTTTTTAGAAATAGTTGGTAAAAGATTGTTTGGCCCTAATACTAAAATGCGCTTACGGCCGAAATTTTTTCCTTTTGTTGAACCCGGCAACAACGGAGAGTATAGTTGTTTTTTATGTGAAGGAAAGGGTTGCCGTGTTTGTAAATATTCTGGTTGGTTAGAAATAGTTGGAGCTGGCCTAATTCACCCCGATGTTTTACGCGCCGGGGGCATTGATCCGGAAACCTATTCCGGACTCGCTTTTGGTTTTGGTTTAACTCGGCTAGTGATGCTTAAATATGGTATTAATGACACCCGTCTTTTTAATGGTGGAGATATTCGCTTTTTAGAACAATTCTAAGTTTTAAGTGGCGGAGTAAAAATGAAAATTTTTAATTAGAAAAATATGTATATCTCTTATAATTGGTTGAAAGATTTTGTTAAATTGACAGTTAAAATAAAACCAGAAGAAATTGCTTTAAAGTTAACTAATCACACCGTCGAGGTTGAGGGCCTAACTTATCAGGCAGACAGCCTGGCGAAAGTGGTGGTTGCCAGCGTTTTAGCAGTTGAAAAACATCCCCAGGCCGATCGTTTACGCGTCGCGATTGTTGATATTAAATCTAAAAAACTAAATATCGTTTGCGGTGCTTCAAATTTAGCGGTTGGCCAATTAGTGCCAGTGGCGCTTGTGGGCGCAATTTTGCCCGGAGGTTTAGAAATTAAAGAAGCAGAAATACGTGGAGTAAAGTCAAGTGGAATGATTTGCGCAGAAGATGAATTGGGGCTAGGAAAAAATCATGAAGGAATTATGGTTTTATCCGCCGAAGCTAAGCCGGGGGAATCTTTAGCTAAATATTTACGAGCGGACGATATTATTTTTGAGATAGACAATAAATCACTATCTAATCGCGCCGATTTGCTTAATCATTACGGGTTGGCTCGGGAGTTGAGTGCTATTTTTGATATCGCCCTTAAACCTTATAATAATTTTTTAGATAAATTTGAATTTTTAAGTTCGGCGGGCAATAAATTAGGAGTTAAGGTTGAGGCTAAAGAGCTTTGTTCGCGTTATCAGGCATTAAAAATAGAAAATATTGAAATTAAAGAATCGCCAGCCTGGATAAAAGAACGCTTAATTGCTACTGGCCAGCGACCGATTAATAACGTTGTAGATTTAACTAATTATATTATGTTGGAACTGGGGCAACCACTCCATGTTTTTGATGCTACTAAAATTAGTAAAATTAATGTACGACGCGCAGAAAAAAATGAGCAACTAGAAGCTCTTGACGACAAAGAATATATTTTAGATGAAGAAGATTTAGTGATTGCTTCTGGAAATAAAGTTTTAGCTTTAGCTGGGATTATTGGCGGAAGAAATAGTGAAATTAATTCTGAAAGTCGAGCGCTTATTTTAGAGGCGGCTAATTTTAAGGCAAGCGCTATTCGAAGAACCTCACAAAAACTTGGTTTACGAACAGAGTCTTCGACTCGATTTGAAAAAGCGCTAGACCCAAGCTTAACAGAAACGGCCGTTTTCAGATTTTTAACTTTACTTAAAGAAAGTTGTCCAAATTTTAAAATCGCTAGCCAACTAATTGATGTTAATAATAACGATAGTCAAGAAGTAATAATTGATTTAGATTTAAAATGGTTAAATTTAAAAATCGGTCAGGAAATTCCGCAAAGCAAGTCTCTTAGTATTTTAGAAAAACTTGGGTTTAAAATAACTAAAAAAGAACAACCAAATTTATATCAAGTGGTCGTCCCCTCGTGGCGAGCAGTTAAAGAAATTAAAATAAAAGAAGATTTAGTAGAAGAGATTTTGCGTCTTTACGGCTATGATAATATTAGTGCCTCTTTACCTAGCCAAATACTAAGTTTGCCAGAACTTAATAAAGAAAGAATTTTAGAACGAAGAATAAAAAATATTTTGGCGCTCTGGCTTGGAGCATCGGAGGTTTATAATTATTCTTTTGTCGGAGAAGATCAATTGAAAAAACTAAACATCGAGTTTTTAAAACATTTGCGCTTAGTTAAACCATTAAATGAAACTCAAACAATGTTGCGTCAATCTCTGGTGGCTGGTTTAGTTGGTAATATAAAAAATAATCAAGCTAAAAGTGATCAACTTTGTTTTTTTGAAATTGGTAGCGTTTTTTTTAATACACCTGGTCAATGGCGGAAAGAAGCTGAGGGCGAAAGTGTTTTACCTTATCAAGAAAAGCGCTTGGGGATTATTTTAGCCGACGAAGAAAAAGATATTATGGGTCGACTTAAAGGAATGGTTGAGGGACTACTACGTAATATTTTTTATAAAACACTGGAGGTGGATTTTATTAGTTCAGAAAATATGCCCGGCTGGAGTAATCCACTGGCGGCTAGAATAAAAATTTTTAATAAAGAAATTGGAATAGTATCTGGAGTTAATCAGGAAGTAATGTCGGCCGTTAATTTAAAAAAACCGGTAGCCATTGCCGAAATTAATTTTAGTTTACTAACGGAAATATTTTTAAATCAAGGAACTGTTAATTTTAAAGAATTGCCCAAATATCCACCAGTGATGCGCGATTTAGCCTTTGTTGTTTCTAGAGAAATAATGTATAATGATTTTAGAAAAGAAATTATTGGGTTTAGCGAACTTATTCAAGCTTTAGATTTATTTGATGTTTACGCTGGTAGTAAATTAGCAAATGGAGAAAAGAGTCTCGCCTTCCATTTTACTTATCAATCTGAGGAGCACACCCTAACAGCCGGAGAAGTGGATGCGATTCAGCAAGACTTAATTAAGCATCTACAAGAAAAATTCAACGCCCGATTAAGAGATTTCTAGTGTTTATAATAAAAAATATGCTTACAACCTCTAGTGACATTTTAAATTTAGCGTTGGCCACTTGCGTTACCCTCTTAACTATTTTTTTGTGCTGGGCAATATATTATTTTATTGCCAGTGCTCAGAAAATACACAACATTGTTCGGCGTTTAGAGACCGGCGTTATTAAAGCAGAAGAAGTTGTTGACATTGTCCGGGGTAAATTAAAAAATAGTGGTGCTTATCTTATGGTTTTAGGAGAGGTTGCTAGAAAGGCCCTAGAATTTGTTAAAGAAAGAAACACAAAAAAAACAACCGCCAATAAAAAAAATAAGTAGGCGCTATGTGGCCAGAGTTAAAAGGTCTTTTGGATAGTAAATTTTTTAAAATAACCAATTATTTTATTTTTTTAACCGTCTTTTTGGCGGTTTTTTATTTTTCTTGGAGTCGTCCTAATTATTTAAAATATCAACTTGAAAATTTTTCTCCAAATCACATTTATTTTATATTTTTTTGTTTTTATACGCTATCAGTTAGCTATACGCTATTAAGTTTCGCCCAAATTTTAAAAATTAATCATTTTTGGAAAGTATATTGGTCTTTAATATTATTACTTTTTTTTACGCCCCCACTATTATCAATGGATGTTGGCGCCTATATTTTGAGTGCTAAAAATTTAATAAGTGCCGACACTAAAGTTTATTTAGATGCCCTGCGCGGAACAGCTACTTGGACGACAGAAATGAACAATGTTTGGTGGCTTAATTACCCAACTGTCTATGGGCCGGTTTTTTTAGTAATCGCTTTAATTAGTTTAGCATCTTCATCATTCGGACTTTTAGCCATGATCTTTTCTTATAAATTAATAGTCATTGTCGCCTTCTTTTTGATTTTGTATATATTTTGGATAAGTGCTCGAGATAGCGGTTTGTCTAAAAATAATTTTTATTTATTAGCGCTTAACCCGGCGCTCCTAATTAATTGGGTGGTAGAGGGGCATAATGATGTTTTTTTGGCTTTGGGAATTTTAGCTTGTGTTTATTATTTAAATCAAAAAAAAATTTATTCAGCTTGGTTAACCGCCATTTTAACAATTTTTATTAAATATACTTCTTTGATTTTTTCTCCGATTTTAATATTTGAAAACGGTAAGCTTAAGCTGAATAAATTAATTAGTTTTATTGGAATTATTATTTTAACGTTTTCTGTCTTTTTTAAGTTAAGTGGTTTAGATTTAAAATTATTTTTGGATAATTTGGTATTTTTAAAAAGCTGTTTTTATCGCTGTTCGCCGCTCGTTTTTCTTTCAAGGCTTTTTAGTGATTATCACGGTTTAATCCGCCTTGGTTTATTTAGTTTTTTATATGGGTTAATTGTTTGGCGTTATTTGTATAAACAAACAGATCATTTAAAATTTATTTTTTGGTCAGGCGCTTGCTTATTTTTTGTTCAAACGACCTGGTTAACCCCCTGGTATCCGACCATCCTTATTCCGGTGGGACTTTTAATTAAAGATAAAAAATATCTTTTTCTAGTCGTTTTAATAACTTGGTATAGTTTATTGCACTATGTAGTATTGTAATTAGAATAAAAAGATAATCATTTTATTTTTGATGTATTAGGTGGGATCAGTTAAGTTAAGACTAGTTTTAAAAAATCACTCAAGGTTGAGTGATTTTTAAAAGAAGTTTAGAGTTAGCGGTTGGCTAAATTTTTATGGAGTTGGTTAAAGGGGTGATAGTTTTTTATTTTTTATAACCACAATTTTTTTGACTGCAGCAAACCTCGTCATTTTTATCAGTAATTAGTAGAGCGCTGCAAATTGGGCATTTTTCTCCAGTTGGTTTTCCCCAATAAGCATTTTTACATTTCGGATAAGCTGAGCAAGCATAAAAAGCGCCGCGGCGACTAAATTTTTTTATAATTTGACCCTCGCCACAGGCTGGACAGATTATTTTTACTGCTCCCTCCTCTTCGATATTTTTAATATTTTTACATTTTGGATAAGCCGAGCAGGCTAAAAACGGACCATATTTTCCAACTTTGACTACTAGCGGTGAGCCGCACTTATCACATTTTTGACCAGCATGTTTTTCGGCCAAAGCTTTTAATTGTGGATTATCTGTCGGAGTGGTCATTCCCGGTTTAGCTATTTTTTTAATATTTTTGCATTCCGGATAAGCTGAACAGGCTAAAAATTTTCCGTAACGTCCAGTTTTAATAATCATCATCGCCCCGCACTTATCGCAAACTTCATCGGAAGATTCTTCTGGCATAATATCAGTTTTATTGATTTCCATGTATTTATTTTCTAAGTTAGTATGAAATTTATCATAGAAAGATTTAATAACTGGTTGCCACTTTTTTTTATCAGTAGCAATACTATCTAAATCATCTTCCATGGTAGCCGTAAATTGATAATCAACTATTTCTGGAAAATGTTTAACGAGTAAATCGGTAACCACAAAAGCAATCTCGGTTGGTTGTAGGCGCTTAGCCTCATCGCGGATTACATAATTTCTGACAATAATCGTATTAATCGTTGGGGCATAAGTTGATGGTCGTCCAATGCCGTGTTTTTCCATTTCCTTAACCAGGCTGGCATCAGAATAACGGGCGGGCGGGTTAGTAAAATGTTGTTCGGTTTTTAAGGAAATTAATTTTAAAATTTGCTTTTCTTGAAGCGGCGGTAATTCTTGCTCTTTAGTTTTTTCTGGCCAAATTTTTAAATAACCGGGGAAAATTAAAATTTGTCCATTGGCTCTAAAAATAAAACTTTCTTTTTTATTTTTTGATTCAACATCAATAATCGTCGCATTTAGTTTAGCGGCCGGTAGTTGACTGGCAATTGCGCGTTGCCAAATTAGACGATAGAGGCGTTCTTGATTTTTTTCTAATTTTTCTAAAAGACTGTCAGGCGTGGTGCTGGCTTCTGTTGGACGAATCGCTTCATGTGCCTCTTGAGCATTCTTACTTTTATTTTTGAAGACTCGCCCACTTTTTGGTGGTAAATAATCAGGACCAAGGTTAGCGCTAATCCAGTTATAAGCATCTTCTAAAAATTTTGGTGATAAATTTAAGGAATCGGTGCGCATGTAGGTGATATACCCCTCTTCATATAATTTTTGCGCGATCATCATTGTTTGTTTGGCGCTAAAACCTAAATGACGATTAGCCGATTGTTGAAGGGTTGAGGTTGTAAATGGTGCTCCCGGGCTTTTACTGGTTGATTTTTTTTCTATTTTTAGGATTTGGTGCTGACTAGCTTCGATTTCTTTTTGATAAATAAGCGCTTGCTCTTTTTTTATTTCTAGCTTATCAAAAGAGTGACCATTTATTTTATGTAATGTGCCAACAAAAGATTTTCGATCAACTTCAAAGTCGGCGCTTAAACTCCAGTACTCCTCAACGTTAAAGTTTTTTATTTCCCGCTCGCGCTCAACAATCATTTTTGTGGCAACGCTTTGAACGCGTCCGGCCGATAAACCCTTGGCTACCTTTTTCCAAAGAAAGGGGGATAATTCATAACCAACCAAGCGATCTAAAATACGACGCGCTTGCTGAGCATCCACTAAATTATGATCTAACTGACGCGGGTGGGCAAGCGCTTCTAAGATAGCGTTTTTAGTGATTTCATGAAAAGCGATGCGTTGAGTATTTTTTTCATCAAGATTTAAGGCGGCTAGCAAGTGCCAGGCAATCGCTTCACCCTCACGGTCTTCATCAGAGGCTAAAATAATAGAGGTTGCTTTTTTAGAGGCCGCCTTTAAAGAGGAAACCACTTTTTTGGCTTTATCAGTAATTACGTATTGCGGTTCAAAATTATTATTAACATCAATTCCTAGTTTATTGGTTGGTAGATCGCGAATATGACCGAAAGATGACTCAACTCGGTATGACTTATCTAAAAATTTGCTAATAGTTTTGGCCTTAGTTGGTGACTCGACGATGATTAAATGCATATTAACAAAGTAATTAAAGATTAAATAATTATTAGTGCGTCAAACCGGAAGATAATTACCAGCCCAATTTTTAATGACTCCTTTTATTTCTAGTATGCTAAGTGTACTATTTACAGTTGCCGTGTCAAGGTGGGTGTGGCGAATAATTTCATCGGCGGTTATTTTTTCTGAGCGTTCGCTGGCTCTTTTAATAACTTCACATATTATAGCTTCTGCTTTATTTTCAGGCAAATATTTAAAATAATTAGTTTTTTCAAGAAGCGATTGCTGAGGGGGATTATTAATCGGATCACTCGTAGTTGAAAAAAAATTTAAAATATCTTCCGAGCTAGTGATGGTTGCTGCTCCAGCACGAATTAAATTATTAGGTCCAGTAGAAAATTCCGAAAAAATATTTCCAGGAACCGCCAACACTTCTCGATTTTGTTCTAGGGCGTAATTAGCGGTTATTAAAGCACCAGATTTTTCTCGAGCCTCAATGACTAGGGTTGCCTGAGAAATACCGGCAATAAGACGATTGCGTTGTGGAAAATTTTGTTTATAGGGTGGCGTTAATGGTGCAAATTCAGATATAATTGTGCCGCCGGCATAAATAATTTCATTAGCCAGCCGACGATTAAAAGATGGATAAATGTTTTTTAATCCAGACCCTAAGATGGCGAGCGTTTGGCCATGTGCTTGTAGAGTTGTTTGATGAGCAAGTGTATCAACGCCCAAGGCAAGACCACTGACAATTTCAATCCCATTTGTAATAATAGTGGGTAATAATTCGGCAATAATTTTTTCAGCATAAGCACTATGTTGACGTGAACCAACGACCGCTAGCCGCTTTTTGTCTATGGCGGGCAGTTTGCCTTGATAATATAAAACTGGTGGTGGCGCGGAAATTTCCTTTAAGATGGTCGGATAACTCAAATCATGCCAAGTGAGATAATTTATTTTTTCTTGGATTAGCTCTTCAGATAACTTAAAGACGTTACAAGTTTTTCGCCACTGATTAAATTCAGTCACTAACTTACTTTTTAGTCCGGCCTTTTCAAGTTCAAGGCTACTGGCTTGCCAAGCGCTTTTTAGATCGGGAAAATAATTTTCTAGGCGGCGCCAAATTACCGGACCAATTTTTCCGAATTGATTGAAACCCAGGCAGTAAGGATTAAAATTTTTTAAGTTTTTTTTGTTTGAGGACATATATTTAAAATATTTTTAAAAATCCCCCTAAAGTTTTTAGGAGGATTTTATTATTAAGTGGAGCAGATAGATGAAAAGGTTTTTTCTTTTCCGGGCGAATAAATAATGGGCGGTAAGTATTTCATGGGTTTATTTTAAAGACTTGATTTCAATTTTAGTAAAAATATCTGAAAGTTGTTTTTGTTCATCGCCACTAAAGTGGCTTAGGACAAATTTTTCTGGCGGAATATAAACTTTTAATAATTCATTTTTAATACCGATTCTTAATCTAGTAAATTTTTTGGTTTTTAAATGATTGATAATTGAGTTGACTCCGTTATGGCCAGCACTACCGGCGTTTGTGGAAATTTTATAGCTACCAAAATTTAAATCTAAATCATCGTGGATAACGGTTAAAACATTATTAAGATCGCTTTCGCGTTTAGTTATTAGGCCTAATTTTTTTGGTAATAATTTATAGTAAGCTAGGATTTTTTGTACCGCTAAGCCAGAGTCATTCATGAAAGTTAGGGGCTTAACAAATAAAAATTGACCATCTTCATAAAGCTGGGCAGAAAATTTTTTATTTTCTTTCCAAGAAACTTGGCCCAGCCAATAATCAAGCGCCAACCAACCAACGTTGTGGCGGGTGTTTTCATATTTTTCCCCGGGATTGCCGAGGGCAACGACTATCTGCATAATTCTTTTGATTAATGATTATAGGTAGTATGTGATTTTTTATTTTTAGTAACTTTAACTCGGATCGGTGTTCCTAAAAAACCATGACGCTCACGTAAACGATTCTCCATAAAACGAACATAGGAAAAATGAAGATCGTCATTGGGTCCGATTCGTAAAGTAAAAAACGGAGGACTACTATCAACTTGTTTAAATTCGTAAATACGCGGTGATTTAAGACCCTTGCCCTTAGCGGGACGATGAATTTTTACAACCGCTTTCATAAATTTTTCGCACTGTGACTCACTAAGTTCTAATTTTCTTTGATCAGCGACCGTTAAGATCAGGTCTAAAATTTTATTAACTTTTTCTTTTGTTTTAGCGGAAATAAATTGAGATGGCGCCCAAAGTGCAAAAGGCATTTTATCATATAAAACCTGAGTCCATTTTTTAGTGTCGCGCAGCTCAACTTGGTCCCACTTATTAGCAATAAAGATTAAACTTTTACCACGATCAACTATTTCTTGAACTAATTTAGCGTCTTGATGGGTTATTGGTTCACTAATATCTAAAACCAGTAAAGCAATATCGGCCTTATCTAAGGATTTAAGAGATTTAAGAATTCCTTGTTTTTCAAAACCGGTAGTGTTACGGCTATGTCGAGCAATCCCAGCCGTATCAATTAGTGTAATTGACCGTCCCTGATAATCAATTTTGGTGTCCTGGGGTTCGCGTGTAGTATGAGGGATTGGGCTAACAATCACTCGATCGTAACCTAAGATAGCATTTAGTAAAGAGGATTTACCAACATTCGGCTTTCCAATAATACAGGCTCTAACTCGGTTATCTATTACTGGTTTTTTGGTTTGCTCGTCTTTTTCTTCTTGGTCTTTTTGCTCATCTGATAATTTATTAAATAACTGATCACCATTTTTACCAACATGATTAATAACGACATCTAATAAATCTCCAGTCCCCAGACCGCTGGCCGCAGAAATAATCAATGGTTCTCCAAGACCTAATTTATTAAATTGAGCGGCCTCTGGCGCTAGGCGAAAATTATCAACCTTATTAGCAACCACTAAAGTTTTCTTTTTATATTGATCATTAATTTTAAGACTAGCGGCAATTTCACGATCTTCTAATAAGAGTCCGGCTTTAATATCAATTAAAAATAAAATTAGATCAGCTTGGTCTAAATAAGTTCGAGCTTGTTTTTGAGCCTGACTGTCGATATCGGTAATTTCGAGATTTTTCCCTTTTAAAAAACGAGAATCAATAATACCAGCCGTATCTACTAAATTAAAAATTCCACCTGCCCACTCAACCACGCCCAGATTACTATCGCGCGTTGTGCCGGGAGTATTAGAAACAAGTGCTTGGGATTTTTCCGTTAAGCAATTAAAAAGAGTTGATTTGCCGACATTTGTTCTTCCGCAAATTACAACTAAGGGTCGATTTTTATTTTTGTCAGGCATATCGATATTATTCTAAGTTTATCAGTTATTCTAATTTATTGGCATCGGTCCCTAAAATTAATAAAAAGTCGGGGCCGGAACTAGCCGCCTGATAATCAGTTAACCAGGCCGGAGAGTCAAAAAATTGAGAAGCGCCCGTTATCTGTTTTAATATTTTTAAAGATGATTTTTTAGTGCTACTGCTAAAATCATAAACTACGGTTTGGGTATAATCACGTAAAGGAGCATTGCCAATATTTAAAACGGAAAATTCAGATTGTTTTAAAAGGGAGGCGGTTTGACCGGCGAGCCCAGAGATCCAAGTTCCATTTAAAATCATAACGCTAGCGCTGTCACTGATTTTTGGGATTTCGGGTGATAATAAATTCGTGCTTGAAGAAGCCATTAAAATATTTTGAACCAGAAAACGAACTTCACTGAAGTTGCCGACACGTGGCGTTAAAATATAGGCGCCATCCTCTCCTCTACCAGCAACCAATAAGCCATTGGGGGCATCACTTAAAACTTTATTGTTTATATTATTAGTATTGGTATCTTTAAATAATTCCCAAATACGGAGTAATTCCCAAACACCCAAATTAGTGGAAATGTTTTTATTTAATTCGTTAACAAGTTTTGTTAAAATAACCGGATTAAGCAGGGTTCGACCGGACATTATTTTATTTTTAACGGCCACTAGTATTAGTTGTTGACGGCGAGCCCGGGAAAAATCTGATCCCTCAGAGCCACCAGCGTGGCGACTACGAGCATATTTTAAAGCTTGAGAACCGCTCATTGTTTGCAGACCCTTGTCAAAATGAAGATGTTCAAAGCGAGCATAGTAATTAGGGTTTTCTTCTTGGCCATTGGCCGGGTAGGTATAATCATCAAAAGTGTTTTCGACGTCAATCTCAATGCCGCCAAGCTCATCTATTATTTTTTCAAAACCATTAAAGTCAACGCGAACATAATAATTAATTGGTGTTTTTAGAATTTCAGAAATTGCTTGAGAAGTAGCCGATCCACCACTGCCTGGGTTAGCTTTTTCAGCATAAGCATTAAGGCTATTTATTTTTTGCCAATTACTGACCGCAGACACTAGGTCGCGCGGAATTGATAATAAAGCGACTTGTCCGCTTGAAGGTTGAAGACTGGCTAATATAATTGTATCTGTTAAATAAGCACCCTCATGACCTTCCCCGCCCATGCCTAAAAGTAAAATATTAATTCGATCATCGGCTTCTCCAATTAGTTGACGATCTTGACCGGGAACTAAATATTGTAATTTACTTAAAAATATTTTATTACTAAGCCAATTACTAGTACTTTGGCTAGACATGATTACTTTTCCAGAAAAAATAATAGCGATAATTCCGATAGCGATTAAATAAATAAATACTTTCTTTTTTTTCCCCCCTTTAATTAGATCTTCTTCTTGGATTTCGTAATTATTAAAACCAGCCAAACGATCAGCTTCTTCTATTTTTTTTTTGAAATCAATCATAGGATAATGCCGGTAAAAAAACTAAGATGAATTCGCTTTTTGCCGAATAATAATCATTAATGAAATAATAAAAAATAACTCACTGCATCCCCTTCCTCGTTTTACTCGGTCGGGCTGCCGGGAATTGAACCCGGATTACACGCACCCGAAGCGTGCGTAATACCGTTATACCACAGCCCGTTTTTATTTTAATTGGCTTGTTCAAGTTTCCCTTAAATTAATATTAAACCATTCAAGCTTTGCTCGAATGTTTTAATATTAGTGGACTTGAGGGGACTCGAACCCCTTACCTCTGCAATGCGAATGCAGCGCTCTACCAGATGAGCTACAAGCCCTTTTATAATAAATTGAGATAATCTAAACCAAGATAAGCAACCTCTACATCGGTCAGTCGCCCCGTTCTTAAAAAATTACGGAAGTCTATTAGAGGTATTTTTATTACTTCAATGAATTCATTATCATCAGGCTCTGGTTCAGAAACTTTTTTGCAATCAGTTGCTACGAAACAGTATCTATCGGCAGTGCCGTAACCGCAATCTAAGCATCTGGTTACAAATTGGATATTTCCTGAATATCCGGTTTCTTCTAGAAGTTCTCTCTTTATCGCTTCTTCTGGTTTTTCATTCAGCTCCATTCTTCCTCCCGGTAATTCCATCAAGATTTCTTCGGGACCAACTCGAAACTGTTTAGCTAAAATAACTTCATTTTCTGGGGTTAAGGCTAAAACGCAGACAGGAGAATTCGTTTTTATAACGTAATAGTCAGTCTCTTTGCCATTCGGTAGGACAAAATCTCGGCGTTCGATTGTTCGGCCATATTTTGAAAATACTATTTCTGCATTTTTCTTAATCCATTTACCCATAGATATTTTTGATTGCGTGTCGGGGTGCCGGGAATTGAACCCGGGCTACATGCACCCCATGCATGCGTACTACCGTTATACTACACCCCGGGGAATAAAAATAGGTTTGATAAAACCCTGCATTTATATTACCATAAAAAATTAATATTTCAAGGGCGATAATTAGCATGAATTACGCTTATTGTTTGCTAAAAACAGTTAAGTAATTTATAATTTAAATATAATTTAACTTTATGATTAAAAATAAAATTAGTTTTTCTGGAATCAAGCCAAGTGGCGAATTAAACATCGGTCATTATATTGGAGCAATCTCTCAATGGGTTGGTTTACAAAATAATTATGACTGTATTTTTTCAGTAGTTGATTATCACGCGATTACTGTTAAACAAAATCCTGAAGAGTTGCGACAAAAAATTATTAAAACGGCGCGAGTTTATTTGGCGGCCGGTATTAATCCCGAAACATCTATAATTTTTCAGCAATCAGCTGTTGCCGCTCACACGGAATTAGCTTGGATTTTAAATTGCTATGGTGCCCGGATTGCTGATTTAAATAAAATGACGCAATTTAAAGATAAGGCTGGTAAAAACCACGAGTCAGTTAGTGTGGGCCTGTATGATTACCCAGTGTTAATGGCGGCGGACATTTTATTATACAATACGGATGTGGTTCCTGTTGGCGAGGATCAAAAACAACACGTTGAATTAGCACGCGATATCGCTCGTCGTTTTAATAGTGAATTTGGAAATATTTTTACAGTGCCTCAACCAGTGGTTCGTAAAGAAGGCGCTCGGATAATGTCACTACTTGATCCCCAAAAAAAGATGAGCAAAAGTGATGAAAATCAAAATGGTTGTATTGGTCTTTTAGATGATGTTGAACTTGCCAAGAAAAAAATTATGCGCGCCATGACTGATTCCGGGTCGGAAGTTATTTATGATCCTGAAAATAAACCAGCCATTTCAAATTTGTTAACAATTTATGCTCAGCTTGGCGGACGACAGATCCCCAGACTAGTAAAAGATTATGCCGGTAAGGGTTATGGGGAATTTAAAAAAGATTTAGTGGAAGTAATTGAAAAATTTTTAACGAATTTTCAAGAGAGTTATAATAAAATATCCGACGATGATGTTTTAAAAATTTTAGACAATGGTCGACAAAAAATAGAAGAAAGGGCGAATAAGAAAATGACGGAAATTAGAAAATTAATCGGAGTAAGATAAAAAGAATAAAATCAAAAACCGCCACTACGGCGGTTTTTGTATAATCACGAGATAAATTTCAAGTCTAATTGGCATCAATTCAGTTTGTAGCCTCGCGGCTACCACTCTGGCATCATACCAGAGGCGACTAATTCTTCTTCCACGTGGAAAGAAGAATTATTCTCCCTAGAAAGGAGGTGATCCATCCACAGCTTCCGCTACGGATGCCTTGTTACGACTTCGTCCCTGTCATCGGTCTTGCCTTCGTCCCACAAAAGTGAGCCTTCGGGCACTACCAACTCCCTTGACGTGACGGGCGATTATCTTCTTATAAACCTAAGAATTGATGTTCCCACTCAGCGAGCGGATTTCCCGCACTGAGCGAGCTCTAATGCATTTTCTGTTTTAACTGATATAACTTAGCTAAACCAGACGATGTTAAATGCTCGTTTTTTTCAATTGCGACCATTATTCTACAAAAGATTTGAAAATCTCTTTGTTTGGTTGCGAATTTAACCGGATTATTTTTAAAGAAAGGAATAATTATTTTTTGTAAATCCTCTCTTTTAACAACTTCATAGCGATAACAATCTTTATGATTTAAACGTTTATCTTTTTGAAAATAAACATTACCGCAATTAAAATATTTTTTTAATTGATAGAGAATAGCTTTATCATCTTCTACAAGTTTAATATAAAATTTAGGTTCGATTCGAGTTCTTCTTTTGCGTTCAGTATTTTTTCCATTATTTATATAAACAGTAAAACTTCCTTCTCCGTCAATTAATCCAGTGATATATTCGGCTTTTAACATATAATTAGAGAGATTCCTTCCTCCGATAAATCGGAGTACTATGAATCAGCTGACTTCTGACGCGGCGTTAGTTTCATTATATCACCAAATTTATTTTGATGAAACCGTCGACATCAGATCTCCCGGGGTTAATTAATTTTCCTTTCCCGACATCCTGAAACGAATTTTTTATGAATCTTCCCTTTGCTCACCACCCTGTTCAAAGGTCGATTCTTCGTTTTATATCTTCAGGCTGAAGTTTGTCTTGAGATCCTTCTGCCACTTTCCTCGCGAAAAGTGACTATCTCTCGACTACGCTCCTTTATAGACAAAAGGAGGAACGGATTTTAACCGTTTGGTAAATTAACCTGCCCGGCGCAGATTTTGTGAGTACAAGACCCGAGAACGTATTCACCGTGGCGTAGCTGATCCACGATTACTAGCGATTCCAGCTTCATGAAGGCGAATTGCAGCCTTCAATCCGAACTGAGAGAGATTTTTAGGGGTTGGCTCCACCTCGCGGTTTGGCAGCCCTCTGTATCTCCCATTGTAGCACGTGTGTTGCCCAAGGCGTAAGAACCATGCTGATTTGACGTCATCCCGCCTTCCTCCCATTTAAAACGGGCAGTCTCCCATGACATATAAAACATAGGATTAGGGTTGCGCTCGTTTCCCGACTTAACGGTACATCTCACGACACGAGCTGACGACAACCATGCAGCATCTGTCTAGCACCCTCGAAGGCGGATCTGTTTCCAGATCTTGCAGCTAGATGTCAAGCC
>Ga0247841_10007277_pt1 | contig 16517 bp, 11 predicted proteins | sample LaCruzMarch2015__2_FD_192410 | JGI IMG/M metagenome (GOLD analysis project Ga0247841, IMG submission 192410) | Freshwater microbial communities from meromictic Lake La Cruz, Castile-La Mancha, Spain - LaCruzMarch2015_18m | ecosystem: Environmental > Aquatic > Freshwater > Lake | place: Spain... | reverse complement strand
TCATATATCCGGTTGTGCATTGCATTGTAGTACAGGTTATAACCAGTCATCCAGCGTTTCACGCCTCCGTACGATAGTGAACCCCCGTAGTCAATAACATTAGGAGTCCCGAGTTGCTGGATTATCTCCCAACTGTCAAAAAAACTTGCACCTTCATATGTAATTCCATCATTATGAAAATTATAGACAAAGTGAGTAGGATATTGGTGAATAAAAGTATTGGCCGACACATTTCTTTCATAATCAATTTCATAAGTAAACCCCAATGCAACACCGCTTGCCTGTCCGCATTCATAGGCAACGTCATTGAATAAAGGGCGGAAGAATGGCTGAACTGAATTATCGAGCTGGTACGGAAGCGGATCCTTCTGATGGTTAATATTAGCAGGTAATCTCAATTCATGAATATTTGACCATTTTACAGAGTCTTCCGGACTCCATAAACGGATATTTGCGGAGTTCACCTCCGGCTGATGGCTATTCAGGGAACTTTTATCAGTTTGCGTAAAACATGTACTTGCAGAAATATTTAATAATATAAATAAAATTAAATAACCGCATGGCCTGGATATATTGCCTGATGGATTCATTTTCATATATGATTTTCTATTAACAGTAAGCCGGGTTTGTACCTGAAATTTTCCTGCCGGACAGTTTCATTGAAGTTGAAATCAGTGTGCTACTAAATCAGATGATAATAATAATTACCTGATTAAAATTACCCTTTTAGTTTCCGAAATATAATCTGAAGTAATTTTAACAAGATACACTCCATTTGTAAGCATGTTACCTGATTCATCTCTTGCATCCCATGGAATTACAACTATTCCTGCATCAGGTTTGATATTTACCGCAAGCAAGACTACTCTCTGACCTTTAGTATCAAAGATTTCGACTTTGACATCGGAAGGTCCGGACAGGTAGAAACTTATGAAAGTTCGGTCGTTAAACGGATTCGGAGAGCAGTTAATGGCATTATACTTAACCGGAAAGTTAAGTGGATCATTAATCTGTGTAATTGTATTAACCATGGCAGGAAATACAATATAATCAATCCATGCACAGTCACTTCCGGTATTCACAGAATAGTCTTTTACGTAATCCCATTTAAAGGTATGAGAACCAGTACCAACAGGATAAGATGCCGTAGACCAACCGATTTCTCCGTCCCACCGGTTTATTTCCAGCGCATCAACGAAAAAAGCAAGATAATCGTAATTTGTACCATTAGGATCATTCTCACATGAAACTTTATAGCTGAAGCTTATATTTCCCGTTGCCACAATATTGGAAGTAATACTGAACCACGATTGCTGGCTGTGTGTTATCAATCCTGACCTTGAGCAAAAATCGCCTTCATAAGGAGAATCACCTGAAGCATACCAGTGTTCATTTCCGCCGAACGTCCAATTCGGCAGGCTATAGTAACCCAAGTTAAAATCCTCGATTGCCAGTCCGACAGGCAGAGCAAATGAACTATTGAGTTCAAAATTATAATTCCCTTCGAGGTTAAGATTAAATTGTACAATATGCTGTAGCGGACAGTATGATGAAACAGCAAGGCTGCAGGTAACTGAACCTGTATTTCCTGCGAAAAGTGTATCGAGATACCCGGATGCTGTAATAATTGACACATAAGGATCACTAGTGGATATCAGTGAGTTGACATTTATAACCTTTCCACCGCCTGAATTGACAAGGTTAATGTGCAATGTTGCAGTATCCCCGGGATCGAGGCTTAGGTTATCACCGTCCTGAACAATAACATTACCAATTGCAACATTTGGCGCATGAGCCGTAAGAATTACATGGCTGTGAAATGTATCGGCAACCGTATAAATGTATGTTCCAAAATTGAATGTGTAATTATCAGGAATACTTTCAGAAACCATAAATGAAAATGCTTCAGACAAAGTTAGTACCGCGCCTGAATCAACTGCTCCAATGTTCTGTGTACTGTCGATAATGGTTATTGCAGGATCATCGGTTACTATCACCATTGTCACATTTGAAAAAGGGACTGATCCGTAATTTTCGAGATCAAGAGTCATCAGGGCTGTTTCTCCGGCTTCAATAATATTGTCGTTGTCAGAATTAACATTATGCCCTGTAATAACTATGCTGTTTATTCCAATTGTATGGAAATAAACAGATTTCCTTGTAATGATCCGTGAGCCATCAGTTAATTTTACTTTCAGCGGGTAATAAAAATATTCCTGAAGAGGTATTCCTGTTAATATGCCTTCATTACTGAGTGAAAGTTCCGGAGGAAATTCATTAATGGTAAACTCAATTAGTTTTCCGCTGGCAACAGTTGGCAGGCCTGAATTACCCGTATACTGATAATGGTAACCGTCTCCACTGAATATACCGGCAAACCAGTAGGTATTAGCCGGGTATGTCATTGTTCCGTAATAAAACTCAATTTTACCCGAAGGATAAAGTTTTACAGCGAAATTTACCTCGGAGGAACTCTGATTATTAATTTGCACTTTCCACCTTACGGTTGCGCAGGTTGAAGTACTCTGAAACCAAATATGATTGCCAAGCGTAGTATTCAGGTTGAGGTTGCAATAGAAAGGAGATATTGATTCGTGACTGACAAAAAAATTCACATTATCCATCAGATATGGCCAGTTTGTGGGCATCGGATTAAACATTATATACCCGTCAACATTTATCCTGATCACAGTATAGTTTGTTCCATAAAAGGGAAAGTTAAAGGGAAGAGTCTGTGTAACTGTTCCATTGTTGCTGCTCGAGGAAAACAGATCGATATCCGTAACATTTGGAAAAGCGGCAGTAGAATCGTGCATAGTAAAATCATTGTCGAATTCCCATTTATATGGAGGCATTCCTCCTGAGGGAGTAAGTTGGTAACTGTAAGGATCATAAACTGTTGCAGAGGCAATCGTATCATCTGCAATACTAACCTGATCGTAAGCAACTGACTTGTCAAGAGAAAGAACGGTCAGGCTATTTTCGGAAATCGGGACATTAGTTTGTGAATAGGATAGTTCAACCGCATTACTACCGGAATAATCAATTATTGAAAAGTTCACGATCAATCCTGTTCCAACATTTGTAGCATCATCTTCCCTCACCATAAGGAAATACCTTGCAGGATTTCCCTGCCCTATTTTACTTAGTAACGATGTTATATCCAGACCAAATTCAAGAGTTTTGTCAGCTTCTGTTGTACCTCCCTGCATATAGTAATTTCCACCCTGATATTTAAAAACCGGATACTCCTGGATAAATGAAGGTATTGAAGCAGTGGTATCAGCCGAAACACCGGCAGTGACTTTTAATTTGTTACGCGAAGAATGTTTAACGGTAACTTTCATAGTCAGCAATGGTTCAGTATTTTCACGGCAGTATTGTACATAGACGGTATTATTCCAAATCCCTCCACTTCCATAAGGCATTGCAAGAGTGCGGTACATCATATAGGCAAAACCCTGGTCTCCCCAGGTCGGAACCCCGCCATATGTATTGACCATTTTAAGGGCACCGATTTCACAGTCTTTCAGATCTACAATCCCATCACCGGTAATGTCTATATTGTTGGTGTACTGTCCATCAGCATTATAATCATAACGGACTGAGTCGTTATAGCCAACAATGGTCATACCATGATTGGCATAGCCATAGCTGATTATTACCTTTTTACCTGCTTCAGGAGTACCGGTGGCAAGAGTATATAATGAAGGGACACTGGCATAATAATTTGCAACTCCACCAGCCGCCGATCCGTCAAGATGGTCGTGTATCCAATGTTTAAGTACATGCAACTCATCGGCATTTCTTACAGGAATGGCATAAACCTGTTCAAGGCGATTATGCATGGCATGATAGTAATTTGAATAACCAGTCATCCAGCGGGTTGGACCACCATAAGAAAAGGTACCTCCCCAATCAGGAATATTCGGTGTTCCATAATCCCTCAGCACCATCCATGTATCGAAAAAGCTGACACCCTGGTTCGCCCCGTTATTCATAAAATTCCAGGCAAAATGTGTAGGATATTGATTTTGAATACTATCAGCATTGAGGTCGCGGGTCCAGTTCATGGCATAAGTAAATCCCATTCCGATTCCGCTTGCCTGTCCGCATTCTAAGGCCGACTGGTTAAAAGCAGGACGAAGGAATGGAGTAAGTGAATTATCAACCATATATGGAAGAACGGGAAGGTTCTTATAATATGAAGGCAATGGGATCACTGGTATTGATAACATGTTAAGTGAATCATATACACTTAATCTTTCCGGTAAAGTAACAGATTGATCTTCATCAGCAATTTTTACGGATGTCTCATTCGATTGTGCCGATATGCCAATGATTGTAAGCATAGCTGCAAAGAATGATACAAATTTCTTCATCGTTTTAAACACAATAATGTAAATACAAATATAATTTATTTTACAATAAGTAATACATGTTGATAATGTGGTTTAATAATTGACTTATTAAACCAATCCGGTTAAAAAATTAACAAAAATATTTGGTCTGTACAGAATATTTTTCTTAATTTAGTTGCAAATTTTAATAGCAAGGATTATAATCTGATATTCATCCTTTTCTAAAGCTTTTTTCCTGAAGGTAACCAGGGTTTTAAAATAAAACCATTTGACATTATGAAAAATTTTTATTTATTCTTTGTAATCAGTTTTATACTTTGTACTTATCTTACTGATGCCTGGGAAGGGGATTTAGTAATTACCTCCGCAAATATTAATTTGTAATTTAAACATATTTTATAATTTACAGTTATGCTTGATCATATTAAAAATGAGGATGTTTTATTTCTGGATATTGAAACAGTGCCTCAGTACACTGAATTTGAGAATTCTCCCGCAATTTACCAGAAGTTATGGGAAAAGAAAGTTAAAAATCTACGTGATAATACAGGTGATGAAACGCCATCGGGATTATACCAGCGGGCAGGAATATATGCAGAGTTTGGAAAAATAATATGCATCTCTGTTGGATTGATTAAAGTGCAGGACAACGAGAAAGTCCTCAGGTTAAAATCGTTTTACGGGGATGATGAAAAACAACTGCTGATGGAATTCATTGATATGCTTAACAGGTTCTCAGGGAAAAAAGATGTTGTACTATGCGCTCACAATGGTAAAGAATTCGATTACCCCTATCTCGCAAGGCGCATTCTGATAAATGAACTTAAGTTGCCACGCATGTTGGACATGGCAGGGAAGAAACCATGGGAAGTTCCACATCTTGACACGCTTGAGCTGTGGAAATTCGGCGATTATAAAAGTTATACTTCTCTGGAATTACTTACATCAGTAATGGGGATCGAGTCGCCCAAACAGGATATTGACGGCAGCATGGTGGCACATGTTTATTATATTGAAAAAGATTTGCGCAGAATTGTAGATTACTGCGAAAATGACACACTGGCAGTAGCAAGATTGTTTCTCCGGTTTAAAGGAGAAGAACCATTAAAACCAGAAAACATAGAAAGTGTAACTACCTGAAGGGCTATGACTTTTAAAATGACAGGGTAGAAAACTTCTTTTTATCTTTTTTACAAATTACCTGTGCGACATTTCTGCCCGACATCAGCACGGCTGGCAGCCCGCCTCCCGCTTCTACCCATTGGCCTGCCATATAGAAGTTCTGCAATCCGGGCAAAGTTTTCTTTATTTGCTTTAATCCGATTTCCGGGGTCAGTACCCATCCTTCAAAACTACCTTTCCAGTTGTTTGTATATCGTATTACCGTTGCCGGAGTTGAGACATCTGTCACTTCAAGAAATTGTTTCACATTTCCAAAACGACAGTCAATAGCATCAATGACCTCCGATGCAATACGGGTTTTTTCTGCTTTATACTGCCCGGGGTTGTTCTTTTTCAGGTCAACCCAATACAGGTATTCAGAAGTTCCCAATATTACAGTAATCACAGTTTTCCCAACGGGAGCCATTGTCGGATCAAAATTGAATATCCTGGTCTCAAGTACATCCCAGCTTGTCTGTTCATCAATTCTGATTGGTTTATCAGGAGGAAAGATCAGCTTTGACGGAACATTGTCAAATTTACGTGCGACACCCAATGAAACCTGAATATATGAAGAAAATGGAATGTAAGTATCATATATCTTCCTTATTTTATTGTCGACATATTTTCCTCCTAACATCTCAAAAATTGTATAGTGTCCGTCAGCAGCAGAGATTACAATATCTGAACCATGAGAATCCCCGTTTTCGAGCTTAATACCTGTGACAGCAGAATTTGGAGTATCACTATCTGTTTCAATTTTTACGACTTTTGAATTATAATGAATATTCCCCCCCAGTTCAAAATATCGTTTTTCTATCTGGCGGGACAGATTCAATGATCCTCCGACAGGGTAACCCGATCCTTTACGGTGCATTCCTGCCATTGAATAAATGAAAAAGAATGCCGACATCTCAGGGACGAATGCATATTCAATTGCTTTCTGAAGTAATGGATTCTGAAACTTTTCGGAATATTGACGGAAGTCAAATTTATTCCATTTTCTTATTTTGTAAAAGTATGGGGCAATCTTAGCTATCATTTTCAATATATCGGCAACAGTCATTGTTTCAGGCGCTATATCGACCGGAAGGTCAAGCCCTGAGAATTTCTTAATATCATTAACCAGTTCAAGTATAAGCTTTTTATCCTCAGGAGCCTTAGTTAAAAGTTCTTTTTCAAGTTTGTCGGCATCTTTATATAAACTGATATATTTACCAAACTTATCTTCAATCCTTAAGTATTCCTCATCATAAATAAACCGGAAATTCCTCATATCGACCAGTTCGTTCCATAAATTATAAAATACATCGGAAGGGCTTGAGCCAACGAGCCAGTGAATACAACCATCAAAATGATAGCCTTGCCTTTCCCATGCTGTACACAACCCGCCTGGAAGAGTATGCATTTCGAAAATCTCAGTCTCATAGCCGTTCATCTGCAGGTAACAACCTGCGCTTAAGCCGGCGATCCCTGCACCAATGATATTGATTTTCTTTTTCATGATTTTTAGTTATTTACAAAACTCCTGATTTTCTGCATCAGGCTTGTGGCATATATAAAACTATTAAGCTCGGGGTTTTCTGATTGGAGTATGGAATTTCTATCGCCTTCCCACCATTTTCTGCCTTCAAAGATAAATATTACCTTATCTCCGATTTCCATTACCGAATTCATATCGTGGGTATTTATAATGGTTGTTGTATTGAATTCTTCGGTAATTTCTTTAATAAGTTTATCAATCAGGATTGCATTTTTCGGATCAAGGCCGGAGTTTGGTTCGTCAAAAAACAGGTACTGAGGTTCAATTGATATAGCACGGGCAATTGCAACTCTTTTCTTCATACCCCCGCTCAGTTCTGATGGATACAATTTATTTGCATTTTCGATATTTACACGTTTAAGGCAAAAATTTGCCCTGTCGATTTTTTCAGCTAAGGTCATACGGGTAAACATATCGAGTGGATAAATGACATTTTCTTCAACCGTTGATGAATCGAACAACGCACCACCCTGGAATACCATTCCTATTTCTTTCCTGATTTCTTTTTTCTCTTTGAAATTCATCCGTGAAAAAACTTTTCCATCATAAATAATTGAGCCTCCGTCAATTTCGTGTAATCCGATGATTGATTTCAGTAACACTGTCTTTCCGGAACCGCTCTGCCCGATGATGAGGTTTGTCTTTCCCCTTTCGAAGACCGCTGAAATACCTTTTAATACCTGGTACTCTCCAAAACTCTTTGAAACCTGCTGTAATTCTATCATGAAAGGAGTAATTGTGTAAGAAGCAGATTAAATAGTAATATCAGTACACTACTATATACAACAGCCTTGGTGCTCGACCTTCCAACCTCAAGTGCACCGCCCGTTGTATAATATCCACAATATGAAGACACGGAAGTTATTATAAATGCAAATACTTCAGTTTTTATCAGAGTATAGGTAATATAATATGGAATGAAATAATACTGTAATCCCCTTACATAATCCATAACTGATATAACACTGGTAAGGACAGTGCCGCCGATCCATCCTCCGATTATACCGATAAATATGCTGATTATTACAAGGAAAGGATTTATTAATAATGAAGCAATAATTTTGGGCAAAATAAGGAAGCTTGCAGAATTTATGCCCATTATTTCAAGTGCATCAATTTGTTCGGTAACCCTCATGGTTCCAATTTCTGATGCTATATTTGAACCAACTTTACCTGCGAGGATAAGGCTGACAATTGTCGAAGAAAATTCAAGTATCATTGAGTCGCGGGTAGTCAACCCTATAAGGTAACGTGGAATGAATGGACTTTCAATGTTATAACCTGTCTGAATGGTAATAACTGCTCCCATGAAAACAGAGATAACAACAACAATACCTATGGAGCTGATTCCAAGCTTATCAATTTCTTTAACAATCTGATTCAGGTAAATCTTCGATTTCTCAGGTCTGGAAAACACCTTTTTCATTAATAAAGAGTACCGTCCTATATGGTCAAAGACAATCATTTTTACCCTGAATCCAAATTAATATTTACTCTCAGCAAAATTAATCAAATAAATCAATTATCAGACTCAGGTAGTTGTACAGTTTTAAATATTTCACTAACAACTTTGACTGCTTATGCAACATAACTTGCCAAATTTTGTCGTTTACTAATCAGGTAAATTACTTCCCTGGAACGAAAAATCTATTTATGAATTTATTTTTATATTTAACGCTGTCATTTTTTAATTTCGGGCGAATTATTAAAATTTGGATTATGTAAATGAATAACTTTATTAATCAAAATGATGAACGAAAACAACTTTTGTGTAATTATGGCAGGAGGTGTTGGCACACGGTTCTGGCCAATCAGCAGGAATGCAAAACCAAAGCAGTTTCTCGATATTCTATCAACCGGCAAGACTCTTTTCCAGCAGACCTTTAAACGGTTCACAACTCTTTGCCCCCTGGAAAACATCTATATTGTTACCAGTATAGAATACAAAGAAATTATATTAGAACAGGTACCTGAATTCATTTCTTCTAATATCCTGCTGGAACCAATGCGCCGTAATACCGCACCCTGCATCGCCTATGCCTGTTACCGGATAAAATCAATCAATCCTGATGCCAACATTATTGTTGCTCCATCAGACCACCTCATAGTAAAAGAAGATGAATTTATTAAAGTTCTCAACAATGCTCTTCATTTCACAAACAACCACGATGCATTGTTAACCTTAGGCATCGCACCCAGCCGCCCGGAAACAGGATATGGATACATCCAGATCAATGATGAAGACAACATATTTCCGAATATTAAAAAGGTAAAAACATTTACTGAGAAACCAAATCAGGAGATGGCCAGGGTCTTTTATGAAAGTGGAGAGTTTTTCTGGAATTCAGGAATATTTATTTGGAATCTTAAAAGTATTCTGTATGCATTTGAATTATACCTGCCTGATATTAATAATCTGTTTAAAAGCGGGAAGAATTTATACAACACAAGCGAAGAGGAGAAATTTTTAAAAAAGACTTATTCTGAATGCCGTAACATATCAATTGATTACGGTGTTATGGAAAAAGCCTCAAATGTTTACATAATATCTACTGATATTGGTTGGTCTGACCTTGGCACCTGGGGCTCAATGTACGAACACAGCATGAGGGATGATCAGGGAAATGCATTAAAAGGAAATCGGGTACTTCTTTATAATACCCATAACAGTCTTGTAAATGTACCGGATAATAAGCTGGTAGTATTACAGGGACTCGATGATTTCATTGTGGTTGAATCGGATAATATGCTGCTTATATGCAAAAAGCAGGATGAACAACAACTACGGCAGATAGTAAATGATATTAAAATCAAAAAAGGAGAAGAGTATTTATAGGGCATGGAGAATGGAGAATGAAGGACGGAGTATTTAATACCGTCTATCGATAATATGCAGGAAAAAATACTCTGTTAACCGTTAACAATAACCTGTAAACTGTTAATTATTAATTGTTAATTGCTTTCTAGTATTCCCAAAGGTCGTGCTCTGTTGTAAAAATCCAGTTTTTAATACGTTCTGATTCCAGTACGGCATTTGTACCAAGCGAATATTCATTAATATCGCGGTTATCGTACACATTAGATTCCTGTACAATATAACTTGCAAATTTTCTTTTAAAGAATATATCGTCGAAAGTACGTCGTTCTGCATCGTTAAAAGTATTAAATACCTCATGATTGGCAAACAGGGGTCGAGCATCATTAAAATAAACCCAGAATAATTTTGTTTGTGTGGCATTATCATCATTTTCTTCCTCCGATGCTCCTCCGCTAGCTGCTAATGCCTGGCCGCCCTGCATTTGGGCAGTTTGTTTGAAAAATTCACGTATGGGACACAACCCAACTATTCTGACCTGAAGTGTTGAGTATTTCCGGTCGAAATACCAAATCTCCTTTACGATGTACTGTTTGACCTCTGAGGTTGTCATTTCATTTTCAACAATTCTAGTAACCGGTTCGCCTGTACTTACGTCAATAGTTGAAACTGTGTCCACCCCAGCATCAAACTTTCCTAAAATCTCAGACCAGGTTATCACGGTCTTGAACTCGTCGCCAGGATTACCATTTGGGTCATAAGGAGTAAGACCCTCATTTTTTATACCATATAATAAGAGGTCGATAAGACTCATTCGTTCACCAATCTGTCGGGTAGGATAATACAAAGGATGGTTCATTTTTTCTCTAAGGTCGACTTTTCTTTGTATTTCCTTTGACCACATAACGTCTGCTTCCCGCAGGTTTGGATATGGAACAGGTTTACGGTTGAGGTCACGTTCCTTTACATAGATACCATTTAATACATTTTGTTGTGCATGAATATCCTGAATGATGATATTCGTCAAAATGATTCCTGCCAAAAAAACAATGATTTTTTTCATATCAATGGTTCTAATTTATTCTAAATACCAGTGCAGGCAAATTACGGGTAGTTTTATCAGGGCCTTTTGCCTTAATATCTTCAAAATACACTTTATCACCTTTTCTCAGGTTTTTAAACAATCCGACCTGCTGGTCTGTAAATTTATTACTTGTTGACGGGTATTCCTGCAAATAGTTCTTTACGATCATTGAAGTAGTGAATGATGTTACAGTAAAAGGCATTTCGAAATCGAAGTTCTCAATTTCTGCTGCAACTCCATTTGTAGCAGTAAGCATAACTTTGGAAATAAACCCTCCGCTTTGTCCTGCAACTTTTGCCACCGGGTCGGGTACCATTTTTACCCTGAAATTCTTTTTCCCCATTTCCTTCTTCTTACCATCGATGGTAGCAATAACACTAATGAATGTTTCAGTGCCTCTTCCATCCGCTCTTGCCGGTCTGACAACCCAACCTCCTGCTGATTTCGGATCTTTGGTTATTACACCATTAGAAAACTGGGGTGTAATATTTTCAGAAGGAATACCCGGAACAGATATTTCAACGGGATTATCAACACCATAATAAAATACATTCATTTTTGTAGGCGATACCACTAATCCCATTTCAGCAACCTGATATTCGGCCTTGAAAGGGTAATGATTTTCTCCTCCACCGGGTGTTTTGTAATAAATCAGGCCACCCCATTTTATACTTGGGTTAACTGCAGAACCTGCCCGTTTAAATTTGCCTTTTCCGTTTAATATTGGTAATGTATCGTAATCCCTTCCCTTTACCCCAATCATATCGAATGAAACAGACCCATCGGAATTAACCGTTGAGTCGTACCTGCCGATATATATCTGGGGTGTTTGGGTTGTATCGGAAGCGGCAAGAAAGACATCGGCCTCATAACTGCCGTCTTTGAATACAAAGTTCGATTTCGCCTTTACAATTGCCTCAAGTTTATTAAATTTAAATGAGCTTTCGTCGATTTGTTTATAAAGGTAACTTAGCAGGTCAGATTCAGCATTTCTCACATCGCTTTGCATTTTGGAGAGCATTGTAATGACGGCAATTAACGGCATCATGTCGAAATGTGCAGTTTCCCAACTAAGCACTTCTGATTCACGCTTAGGAGGGTCTGTTGTATTTAAATTATTACTGATTGACTCGATTAATCCTTTATCTTTTTGGGCAATTAATGAAATAAGGGAACCACGGAAAGTATTTATTTTCGATTTTAAAGTATAAGCTTTTCCATTCTTTTCCGAGCCGATCATGATAACGGCGGGATAATCCATATTATCGGCAAATTTTATTGAATCCGAATATATTCTTCTCCCTTTTATGGCAGTAGCATCTTTTCCATCGGCTGAAGATACTATTTCAATTTTTAAATCCTGGATATAGTTATACAATTCATCCGATTTCTTTTTAACTTCATCTGCTTTATCCTTCCAGGGACGTACCTTTACTTCATTTTCTATTGCAGCTCGTTCAAAATTTTTATATTGATCTTCATTTTTTGCAGAAAAGTTTTCAATGGTTTGGGATAATCCAGTTTCAACAATGGCAAAAGCCATGATTGTTTCCCTGGACACATTGAGTGCAAGCAATGCGGTTAATACAAGGTACATCATCGAGATCATTCTCTGTCGCGGGGTTTCCGGACAATTTTTAACAGCCATGTTTAGTCAGTTTATTAATATAATAAATATTTCTCAGGTAATGTAATCTAATTATTTATTATAGCTCATAGCCGAAAGCATATTGCCGTATATTTCATTCAGGGCTTCTATTTTATTACCAAGCTTTGATATTTCTTCCCGGTATTTTTCTGTATGCTGAACTGAACTCTTGAGGTTGTCAAGCATTTTATCGAGTCCTGAAAATGTTTCTTTCGATGATTTAAGGTATTCGTTTGAACCCTGCAGTTGCATTTCATAAACAGTGTTCAGGGCTGATAAGTTTTTATTCAGAGAATCAAGCTGGTTGTTATAAGAGTTACTACCGGAAGAAATAGCAGATATATTGGTATTTAAAGTATCGGTAAGCTCCTTGTATAATGTGGCTGATTCAGTAACAATATTCATTGATTCAGCTGCAGCTTTTACATTACGTGTATATTGCGTGGTAGCAACTGTTGCATCGGTCACCTCTGCCATTGCTGAAGCTGTCTGGCTTAATTTTGTAAAGCCAATCCCCAGTTGCTCAAGAACTTCTTTGGGTATCTGTGCTTTTTCAAGAATTTTGTTGGCAATATCATCAGCAGATATTATTGATTCGTGAGTACTGCGCTCAATTTCATTATTTTCTCCCATTCCGGCCAGTTCCGGGTAAACCAGGCTCCAGTCGTAGTGTTCGAGTAAAGGTTCAAAAGCTGAAAAGAAAAATATAATAGCTTCGGTTCCAAGACCGCATAACAGTAACCATGAAGCTCCCGGGTAGTGGTTTATTTTGAACAGGGCTCCCAAAATAACCACCGAAGCACCCCAACCATAAAGTTTACTTGATAAATTTTTATAAACCTTACTTTCGCTAATTTCGCTTAAATTCATAATATCAAAGACTATTAATTAAATTTTGTTTTTTAGGTCAAAATCAAATAAATTAAAACTGAGAGCCACCTGCATCATTCAGATCGCGTCCTTCAAAAGATCTGACACATCTGAATCCGATGTAGGATTTTGCAGTATCCTGGTATTCATATGTACGCGAACTAACCTGCAAATAATATCCAATATCTTTCCATGATCCTCCACGTATAATTTTACGTTTACGTACAATTGGATCATCAGGCCGTGCATCATACTGGTAATCGGGATTTAAATCGTGGGTATAACTGTAGGCTGATTCCTCAAACGCATTTAATGTCCATTCAGCCACGTTTCCAGCCATATCGTACAAGCCAAATTCATTTGGTTCAAAACTACCCACAGTAACGGTATAAATTCCTCCATCGTCGGTATAATTACCGCGTAATGGTTTGAAGTTAGCAAGAAAACAGCCAACATAATTACGGGTATAATAACCTCCCCATGGATACATTGACAGGTCTAATCCTCCCCGTGCTGCATATTCCCACTCAGATTCAGTTGGTAAGCGGTAATCCTGAACAAATGTTCCTCTGTTTTCGGCAAGGTAACCATTTAAGAACTGGGTTCTCCAACGGCAAAATGCTACAGCTTGTTTCCAGCTTACACCAACAACAGGATAATGATCGTATGCAGGATGCCAGAAATACATATTTGTCATTGGTTCATTATACGAATAAGTAAAATCGGCAATCCAGCACAAAGTATCGGGATACACATTAATTACATCGGACATAATAAATGCTGAACGGTCTTTAACATCGACCTTTTCTCCTTTTTCATTAACAACCTCCCCGGTATATTTGCCTGTCTCGAAATTATAATTATGACGTGACTGGCCATCGTAATCAAACTTTTTTGCAGCCTGACGAAGATCGACCCACCAGTACTTATAATTTAATTTTCTGGTATCCAATTCTTTACGACGATAAAACCTTTCATTCTTCGAAAGAAATAAGTCGTTCAATGCTGTTGCAACTTCCGGATCAGACCATCTTATCTGTTCCTCCCAGTTAATATATGGAGGATCAATTTCTTCACCGTACTGATCGGTAGAAATAAGGAACTCCGGAAATTCTTCACCAAGTTTAAGCCTTGCCAGTGAATCACGAACCCAGTAAACAAACTGACGATATTCATTGTTTGTTATTTCTGTCTCGTCAATCCAAAAAGGTGCAATAGAAACAGTTTTGGCCTGAGCAGTCATAGCCCATGGTACATCCTGATCACTTGGCCCCATATTATAGCTTCCCTGTTTAATGAAAAGCATTCCGTAAGGGTCTGCTGTGTACCATCTTTCACGGTTCTGGACTCCTGTGAGTTCTCCATTTCCGTAATTTCCGCAGCTACTTAAAATTGCCAGGAAAATGCTTAAAAAAAACAAGTTTCTCATATCCCTAGGTTTTATATTTGCAAAGATAATAATATTCATATATTAATGTTTCCAGTTAAGAATCCAGTTACCTTTGGTTTTGCCAGGTTCTCTGCTAACCTGGAAACAATAGCCGATTATTGCTTCAAATGAACCACTTGAGTAAGTACCGATATCTGTAGTTAAAAAGTCGTATGCAACTCCGAATTTTATTCCGTTCACTAATTCCATTCCAACCATTGCAGTATAAGCATCTCCTAACCGATAAGAAGCACCTCCCCAGAATTTGTTATCGTAAAGGAGGTTGATATTAAAATTCATTTGTGATATTATTCCATCGTATTGAATAAAGGTTGAAGGGATTAGCTGAAAAAGCGGGTTAGGGAGCTGGACATTATAACCGGTTGTGAAATAATAGTGTCTTGTAAGAAATATTTTTGTTTTATTTAAATCCAGAGTTGGCTGATTAAGATGAGTTGACGATAATCCCAGATAAAATTTCTCAGTACGGTAATATGCACCTCCTGCAAAATCAAGAGCTAATGCACTTTCATCATTAGGCACCAAAGGATCGCTTGTAATTGGGTCATTATTTGGATCATAACCATTCCAGTCAACATTTACCAAAGCTTTATTAAAAAATCCCAGATTCAGACCTATTCCCAGTTTGCCACGACCGATTTTCACAAGGTATGCGTAAGTGAGATTCAATTCAAGATTTTTTTCAAATCCGATATTGTCAGTAATTATTGTGAGCCCAACTGCGCTTGGGATAGCTTCTAATTGGGTTAACGGAGCATTAATATTAAAAACCTTTGTCGATGGGTTGCCTTCGAATCCCATCCATTGCTCCCGAATCAGTGCATATGCACATATACGGTCACCCGATCCTGCTGCCCCGGGATTTATTGCAGCATGATTGAACATATTCTGACTAAACTGCGGATCTTGCTGTGAATATGAATATAGAGCGATAAATAATAAAAATGCTGATGCAAGTGATTTCTTCATACCAAATTTGTTATATCTTCATTTTTGCATTGTGTATCAGAATACAAAAGGGTAAAGGAAAATAAAAATTTATTATCAGCCAAATTTTATTAACAATTAAAAGTTAATAATTAATATGTGCTTTTTATATTATCCTGATTTTCAATTTAAAATAAAACGATTTTTTTTTTGACATATTTTATTAATTATAAAAATATTCTGTCAGGAATACTATTTAGAGCTTTTGATAGACTCTCCAAAGCCGGTCAGGAATATCCCCTTTACAAGTCATTTTATAGTCCTTGTAAGAACAGGATATTGTAATAGCCTTTTCTTCTAAGTCCTGTTTATAAGGTATTTCTATCCACCACCTGTTAGTTTTATTACATCGGTAAAATGTAATTTCCTGTTTGATCTCTTCAACTTTAACAATATATCTTGTACATTCGCTTTTACTTGAATCTTTTTTCCTTTCTGAAACCCCTTCAATAAAATGCCAGATAATCTGTGCTGCCAGACTGATTGTCAGGTTTTGGTTGTCGTAATCAGGATTAACTTCAAACAATCCAAATACATTGCAGCGGTTACTAAGTCCCGCAAATCTGGCAAACTGACAAACTTCCTCAGCATAAAACCC